>ENA-OWLM01000054-OWLM01000054.1-metagenome-genome-assembly--contig:-NODE-54-length-40162-cov-10.267709_pt1 | contig 40162 bp, 50 predicted proteins | sample MGYA00245349_ERZ651102 | MGnify/ENA primary metagenome ERZ651102 (study PRJEB26857, sample SAMEA4031759) | metagenome | biome: human; feature: oral; material: saliva | place: Philippines | collected 2014... | reverse complement strand
GTTTCGGTGGTGGTGTTCACGTCCACCACAAGAGATTTATGTTTCACGTGAAACATCACCACTTTCTACTACATTTGTGCTCAAACCGGCGGCTGTTGTCGATAAATCGGACGCTTTTTCAGCCAATTCGGGGAAATCCGCCAAATCTTGTGCTAATTCGCGGGATAGTCGCTCTCGAACCTCTGGTTTATCACCTTTTGCCGCGATAACACGCCGAGCGCGGTCACCGTGAGCGTCGATAATCGACTTAGCCGCCTCTGGTACGCCGTTTTCCAATGTTTCACGTGAAACATTGTCAGATTCGTCGTTGCCGCCGTCTGTTTCACGTGAAACATTTTCGGTAGCGAGGTTCAGAGGCATAATCAGGTCATCCCCGCCGTCAATCGCGGGGAGGTTGTTCATGCGTCGTATCTCATTGCGTGTCATATACGGCGCGCCAACGGCGGCGGACGCTACGGCGGCTTGCTCTTCAAATGAGCCGCGTAGTTTCTCTTCGATATTGAACTCTAGAAGGTGCTCCGCCGGGTTTAGCCCTAGCATGGGAATAAGGAACGTGTTCAGACGTTGCTCAATCATGCGGATTTGCGGGCCTAGGGTGTTCGTATACAACGACTTACTGAACTCTTTCGCGTTCGAGTAGTTCGCGTTATCCAGAACGCCCACCATCACCGGGTTTACCTGGTAAACCTGTGCGACAGTCACCAATGAGAGCTTTACCGACTCTGCCCATTCAGCATTTGCAGAGTTGAACTCAGACGTTTCAAGGCGCATACCCTCTTCAAAGATGGGGGTACCACCTGTTTTAGACCCTGCACGCGTAAATTCCTCAAACATCTTGAGGAAACGGCGGCGGTCTTGATTCGTCCACCGGGGCGCATCCACGGGCCGGGTGATATATCCACCCACACGCCCTGCACGTCGCCACACTTGAGTACGATGTTTGCGAGCGTGGTACTGCTCTTCGAGCGTAAGCCGCAATGTCTCAACAGCAGAGGCTTCTTTGCTAGGTAGCGGGTTCCAGCCCTCAAACGCAAGCACATTCTCAGGTTTGAACTTCACCGCTTTATCGGGTGAATCGGGAGGGGAAACGACATATTGCGTAGGCTCCCAGTAGGTACCGTAGCTTGTTTTCACCCACGAAGCGGGGAATGGTTGAATAGCCCACCCGGACGGCGTTTCAGCTGATTCATAAACGAACCAATACGCCCGGTTATGCAGTGCTAGGTTACCCACCAAGTCATAAATCAACTCGAAGGTAGTCATGTGCATATTTGGTTGTGACATCAGAGCCGCAAGCACCGATTTACGGTCGCGTACCCTATCATCCGTCGATGTATCGAACACATGTAGACCTAGATGCGCGATATTCCGAGCGAGGAAATCAACAACAGTACGCAAATGCGGCTGTGTACGCCACATCTGTTCTGGCGTTAGGTTCAGAGGCTCCGATTCGATACCCGCGCCGGGGGAGGTTACCACAACCCCACGTCCCATAAACGTAGTTACCGCGCGCGATAAACCACCTGCGAGCGCGCGCGCTATAACATCACCGGCGTTAGGCATATTTCACCTTCTAACTACTTCCACCATTCGTTATAATCTTCATCCGCGTATACGGACTTCGATTCGTCTTCATCTGGTAATCGCAACAGACCCCATAACGCGAACGTTGCCGCGCATAGAGGCGCAATGTCGATAGGCGATTTATCGCGGTTCCAAGACCACACGTCGCCATAATGTTTTTTGACCGCCTCTTGGAGAGGGCGGGTAAGCACAGGCTGGTCGCGCCAACGGATTTTATGTTGTTCTACTCGTTCTGCGAACTGCACGCACGCGGCGGGTAGATTCGAGCCTTCACACGGGGTAAAACGCACGCCCTGCCTATCGAGGGAGTCTCGATAAGACGAAATGGGAGAGCCTTTGCCCTGCAACACAATATCGCGCGGGGTGAAATTCAAACCTGTTCGCAAGAAATCCGGTATCCAGTCCATGAACGGGCGTTTAGTCAGCACCTCAACCTGGGGGGTACCATCCGCCGTAAAACCTGCAACGGCTACGTAGCTCATTTTGCCGTCTGCTGAGGTATCGACTCCCACCACGATAGGGCTTTGGGAGTCAATCTCACTCGCCGGGGATAGGCAAGCCTCAAGGTCTTTCGACTTGAACGGGCCCTCTTTAGCGACTGCCACGCGCTGGCACAAGACCTCTGCACGGAATTTGTGCTCTGGCACGCCGTCTTCACTGGAATTACCGACGAGTGCGGCGCTTGCCGCTAATTTCTTCTCTGTAGGACCAAAGGGGTAACCGAGCGAGGGATTCGCGGCGGCCCATGCGTCCCTATCGTGGATATTCGCGTCTTCCGGTGCGGAATACTCGAAAAGCCCTAAAGATACTTCATGTTCTTTGGCCCATTCTTCGGGGTCGCCGCCATTGTCGATAAATGCTTGCAATTCGCGGGCCTCTGCACGCGCTTTATCCTGCAAACTGTTGAGAACAACAGATTTTGACTCACCCGCGTTCGAGACGGCGATAACCTGAGACGAAAACTTAGCATTCGTCGTATTTGTAAGCGCCATCCACGGCGACCATTCTTGTTGCTGACGTAATTCGTCAAAGAACAAGTCTGTCACCGAGAAGGAACGCCCGCCGTCATCTGATGCCGCATCACAGCGGTAGCGAGAACCGTTCACCAATTCGAGCGATTTAGAGCCGTTCGTACCGGTCATTTTCGCTATTTGGTCGCTCGCCGGGGACGCTTTGAGCGCATTATGAGCTTGCGCCTGTATCTCTTCCGCCGCCGCTAACTTATGGGCGGTACCGAGAACCAACAACGGGTCAATTTCTGGCCCATCCCACATAAGCATTCGCCAAAGAAGGCGGGTAGAGGCGATGAACGACTTTCCGTTTTGACGTGCCACTAGAAGAATGACCGTCTCGAACCGCAACACCGGGTATTCATCCGATGTATACGAGCCGGGCGCTAATTCTAACGAATGGATAAGCCACCATTCTTGCCAGGGGTGAAGTTTACGGCCTAAATCTTCTTTTGCCGTCTCAATCGCTTCAAAACCTAGAGACGTTTCGGGTGTTAGCTCTCGAAGCGGCGGCGTGAAGATGCGGGGCGCGGTATCACCGTAGAGTTTACCGTTTTCGTCCCGCATAATTACACTCGCTTATGCTCCGCACCGTTACGGGCGCGGCGGCGTTCACGGCGTTCACGCATACGACGTTCTGAATCCGTCTCTTTCGGCTGTACCTTTTGCTCCGGCACGCCTTGACGCGATTCAGGTGTTAAACCTAGCTGTTTCATCAACTGCACAATGTGCACATTCACCGTGTATTGTGCCTTAATTTGCTCAGGGCGGGAAATACTCCCGTCCACGTAATCTTCTTCGAGGTTATCGTACTGCCCTGCCAGGTTTATCAGCATCTTAGTAGCCGCACCGTCCGCCGCCGTAAGCCAATCGGCTTTTTCAATAGCGTCTCGAACGGCAGTCTCCATCTCGCCGTATATCAAAGCGTTATTTTCGGTCATTTTTCGGCTCCATTTCGCGCCGGGGCGCGTTTTCTGCGGTTAATACGAGTAACTAAAAATTACGAAGGGGTTAGATGTTTGTCGGGGGGAGATACGGGGTGCGCCCCGGAACGAGCCGAACATATGTTCCAACCGTGATTTTTACCCCCATACCCCCTTACTCACCTGCAATACCGGGTTACTACCCTTTGGTAACTAACAGGGTTGTACCGGGTGAAACCCACAAAATAACCGGTACAACCTAGTACACATGTTCTACTATTTATCTCGAATTACTCAGAAATACCCCAACTATCGCCGTGATAAAAATAGTAATAATTCTGAAATACTAAGAATAAATACCTTAGTTGAACTCATAAGTATAAGACTCATCCGGTGTAATATGGAACCGAGACGAAACAGAACCCATTGGCAAGTCGCCTTTACCATCCGAGCGCTTGAGGTTGCACGCTCGATGTGACGGGCGGAAGTTCGACGGGTCTTCCGCAAGCTCGGGGTGAGTCGAGCGAGGGTAAGCATGGTCTAACTCGAACGCTTCACGATTGACCGCGCCGGTGACCGGGTCGTTATGAGGTATACGATAGTCGATAGGCTGTCCGCATAACCAACACGGCGCGTTAGCTTCTTTGCATTCATCAAGGAATATCGCACGCAACTTCATGTAGCGGCGTGTACCTTGACCGGGTGATGCTGGCATGGTGGGTGTCCTATAGGTATGGGGGTGGGTATGGGGTACCGGGTGGGATACCCGCCGGGGTGTCTACCTGCACGGGCTACCCCATGCCAGGTAAAGCGAAAGGCTAGGGTATCTACTCCCTAGCCTCTCAATGACTAAAAATCTACATTGTCTAGATAACAAACTGACTGTAGATAGATGCACTAATAGCGTGCGGCATATATTATAACACTATATAGGTATGCTTGCAACTACGGGAGGGGGTCGTGAAGCTGAGCGGCTATCTCAGTTTCGTAATCCTCCATAGTCCATGTCTGGTGACACGCTGGGCACCACACCAGGAAGTCAGGTTCCTTGACCCCCTTGAGCGGTGAAGAGCCACAGTTACTACACTCTAGAGCGTTAGAACTGAACTCCTTCACTGGTGGGTAGAACAAGTTGCTGATAGCTTCATGCAGGTCTACCCACTGTTGCAGGTCGCCTTCGGTGTAGGTATCCGTAGCGAGCTTACCTAAGATGGTTGAGCGGTAGTACTCACTATCCTTGATACCGTATTCCTCTTTGAGGTCTACCACATCAAGCGAGAGCGGAACACTAGCCGTCGATGCAGACGCGCCGGTGCTACCGCCGCTGTTCGTTGCGTCATCCAACAGCGAGAGCAGAGACGGGTAGCGTTCGATGGCGTACCGCCCCGATGGTTGCCGTTGCCGCGAAGCATAAGGGTTGAGTAGCTCACTCAAGATAGTTGCGTATTCTAGCGGTGCGTTAGGCATTGGTGTTCTCCTTAATCTTTCCCAAATCCCAAAGAATAAAATGTACTACCACAGTGGGTAACGTCATGCTCGCTGTTACGCCAAACAGGCGGAAGTAGAAGAGCTCAAAGCCCTTAGCCCACGTTAGTTGTAGAACCTCAATCGGTACTAGCAAGAGGAACACGCCGGTGAGTAGGGCAACGACAGATACGGCGAACATCCACGTGAGAGTACACAGTGTCTTATTCAGCCGGTCAGGTATCACTTCGCATCATTCCTAAAACCATAAGCGCTATTGACTTGTCGAGACGTGGTGTAGCATCCTTGCTCTCGAAGGTAAGCGGTGAGAGCGTCCAATACATCAGATAGCTTACGCATGTTCATTGAACGCAAGACGTGTGGTGTGCGGGGTAAGCCGGTAGTAGCTACACGGTTCATCTTTGCCAACTTGATAACCACATCCCCCACCGAGGTGTTCGAGTACTCCCCGCTGATGTGCGGATTCATGAGGGTTACCAGGTGGTTCCACACATGGGTAACGAACACATTCGAGAGCACTGTACGAACGTCTGCTTTGGGGATTACCATGTTAGTGTAGTACGCCGGTATCAGCACGTCCGATACCTGCACCTCTTCGTTCTTAGCGGTAGCCACGTCGATAGCGCGCCTGTCTTCAAGTGCCAGATAAGAACGCTGTTCGTACTTCTTCCACATCTTAGACAGTTCGTATACTTGGGGTTCCGAGCGAACCATAAGGTGAAGTTTCAGGTTGTCTACGTTGTAGTGAACCTTTGGTATCCCGCCCTGCTCTGCTTCATGGAAGACGCTCGCATCATACGCTTTATTGACCGAGAGATTCGTTACCGCGCCGGTGGCTCCATCATTGACTGTGCACACGGTAACGGCGGTACCTTCGGCTAGGCGATAACGAAGAAGGTCATGTAAGTCTTTTACTAACTCTTCCACGTCTTTACGCGGTGAGAGCGCGTGTATTTTCTTCATGGGTTTTCTTTCTTTTCGGAGTTACCCGGCGCGGCGTAGGATAAGAACCGCGCCGGGTTGGCTTAGGTTATGTGGCGACTACTCGCAGTAGGGCTTACCGAACGTGCAGTTAAATACCCCCATAAATCCCCTACAATACCTAGCATTCAGATAGCCCGGTACCCACGGCTGTACACCGCGTAGGCGCTGGCACTGAGTATGGGAGAGAGGCTGTCTAGGTGCCGCATCAGCAGGAACGATAGGGGCGAGGGTTGAGAACGCTACCGCAACAGTTGCGAGAGACGCAAAGAGTTTCTTCTTCATATGGGTGTACCTTCTTTCTTATTCGTCGCTCGCGGTATAACGTCCACCGAGAGCGTAGGTGATGCATGCCCCGGCCATAAAGGCGATAGGTGCACACAACAACATCTTTAAAAACGTTGGTAGCGTAGTCGATAAGAGAGCGAGCGCTAGGAACATGCACGTGATAATCATAGTGGCAACCATGCCGAGCGAGAACCGGCGGCGCTCTTTCGTGCCTACCGAGCCGGGGGTAACGTAATGGTCGCGGTTATGGTGCTCCGATGCAGGTAACGGTTCTGGTAGTAAGCTGTTGCGGGCTTGCTCTTCGCCGAGCTGGTTGTACTCTTCGAGATAGTCGGATACTTCCCGTGCCAGGTGTTCGCCGTGGTGGTTATCATTCGTCGTCATTACCGGTTATCCCCGCTACCTTTGATTTTGCCGCGCTTCTTACGGTCTGCCAGCTTGAGAACATTAGCGTTGAGAACGTCTTGAAAAATATCCTCTCGAAGCGCCGCGCGTTCTTGCGCCATTTTCTCTTTCGTCTTGAGTGAGAACACCACCGCACGCCGGGAGTCGTATTCCTCAGACCCCACGAGAAGCCGCTCAGCAAGATACGGTAGGCACTCCCAAAGCCTAGCTAGGCGGTTGGCGTAGTTACGTAGGGCGGGTGCTGATTCTTCACGTGGTGCGTTGAGAACCTTGAGCGTGTCTGCCCCTACCTGGGAGAACACGAATGCCCCTACGAATGGAGTCTGCACAACGTCTAGCGCGTCGTCCTTCATACGCTCTTGTGCGAGCCGGGTGTTCGCGGGGGTGATACGTCGAACGCCTAAATCGTTGAGCGTGAGCGCGGTTAAGTACGCAATGTCTCCAAGTTCTGCTTTACGCGCCGGGTAGTTGGGGCGGCGGTTATCGTCTCGCACCTCTTTAGCAAGCACGCCCTGCAACTCACCAATTTCAGACAATAGGGCTGGAATTTGGTAAGAGAGCGAACGTGCAGACGGTAAAGCCGTCTCAAGAACGCGTAGCTGATACAGCCCAAGCGTTAGGTGCAGGTCGTTATCGCGCTCATGCGGGCGCAAAGTTGATTCGGTCTTCATAGTGAAGCTCCTTTATCGTGGGTTTTAGCTGTATTTCAAGCATACCACATTTGAAGCGTTGATTTGGTCTGTAGATGGCTTATGTGATGAAGCTCATAGGTTATAGAGAGGGTAATTATGGAGAGAAACAGGAACCGGCGCGAAAGAAGAAGTCCCCTAAGTTTGCGTGGTGGGTAGTTTGGAACGTCATTTTGCGCGCCGGGGATGCGCTTTGCGCAAGGTGTAGAGGTGGTGATTTTGAGGGGTCGATTTTCAAAAGTCTAGATTTTAGATTTCTAGGAACTAGTTTCTAAACTCTATAAAACGCGTAATTAGGCTGACTTAGGGTGTGACTAGTATTTTTGCACTAAGTGCAATAACTCAATGAAGAGGATTAAAGAGTAAATCGCATCAAACTACATCAAACTATAGGTTTAAAGAGGCAAATGCTCTGAATGGTAGGGTCGATGTTGCTGTTTGATGCAATTTGATGCTATTGACTCTTTAAATCTGTCAAATTAGGGCATTTGCTCCATATTGCCTTTAGTTTCCTCAAAATTGAATCGTTGAAAATGGGTAAAACCCCTAGTCACAGCCTAAATCAGCCTAAACTCTCTCTATATAAAGTTTCAGCTTCTTTTCAACTTCTTAAGAATTGAATAGTTGAAAATTGAATAGAGTATATAACTATATAACTTATTAAGTAGAGGAACGCGTGCGGGCGTGTGCGCGGGTGTACGCGCGCGGGTTATAAGTTTAGAAGGCTGTAAGTATATAACTATATAACTTATTAAGTTAAGGAACGCGTGCGCGCGATAGCATAGTAGTTTGTGACTTGTCAAGGGTTTTTCGGAAAAATCTTATGGGCTTGGGCTGTCGCCCACCCCGGCGCGTTGTGGCGTTGAGGGCTATAAGGCTTTCTAAGCGGTTAGTTTTGAGCCGATGAGTGATTATGCCCGCCGAGTGGTGTTTGTCCGTTAGCGGGCGCTTGAGGGCTTGCTGTGTGGTGTTATGGCGGTAGTGGTACTGTAGGGGTATGAGAGAAGCAGATTTAGAAGCGTATTTTATGAGGGCTTGCCGCCGTGAGGGGTGGAAAGCGGTGAAGTTCCTACCGAGTGAGCGAGGTGTTCCCGACCGCATGGTGATGACACTTGGCGGGGGAATTTGGCTAGTTGAGTTGAAAACCGAGAAGGGACGGCTCTCAAAAGCACAAGAGTTGTGGCACGCTAAGGCGGCGAAATTAGGCACTCAGGTGTTCGTAGCTTATGGCCGCGCCGGGGTGGACGGGTGGATAGCCCGCACGCGTGCATGGGTAGAAGGACAGAATCTACTCTAGGAAGCCACAGAACGCCCGCTAAGCTGTTTTTAGGGCGTGGGTGGGTAGTTGTTAGGGTGGGTTGAAATTAGCCGCTTAGGGAGCCTTCTAGCGTTTGAGACATAAAACACCCGGCGGGTGATTTGCTTCAACTGCTCAAAGTGTGTATTCTTGAAATATCGAAGCAACAAGACTTCGAGACGGGCAAAGGAAAGATGATGAAAGAGACTTACTACTTCGAGCAGTTGTTCAACGCCGGTGTGAAGCAGGAAGACGCTAAGACGGTTCTTCGGCAATACCTGAACGCCGGGGCTAAGGTAGCGCTCAGGTGGAAGGAAGACGCAAATGTTTACCTAGTTTATTTGCTGGTAAGCACTCTCGAAGATGAAAACGAGATAGACCAAATGAGTTATGTTTTCGGAAACTTTGAGCTACAAGACTCTGACGGGTTTGTAGACGGTATTACGAAGACCGGTACGGCGCTATCAGAGGATAAAGAGGTCTTTACGTATTGCGAAGATTTGCTACTAAATAAATTCGGTGTATCGCGCGATGAACTAGAAGAAATTTATACGCCTTGGTAAGGAGGGGCTGTGAAAGACCTAAGGTACTACATAAAAGCCTTCGATTACGGTGTACCAACTGAGAACGTGAAGATGGTTCTCAAAGAGTATCTAGACTTTGGCGCGAACGCTTATCTAGTCTGGGATTCGGACGAAAGCGGGCGCTTCGTAGAGCTACGAATAACTAACCCTAACTTCTTTGGCGCATTCGATAACGCCAATTTCGTTATGGGCAACGACTCACCCGATGCCCGCGTAAGGCTAACGTCGCCGATTATGAAAATGGAACGTGAAGGAATAGACCCTATCGAGTACTGCGAGAACGAACTACTAGCGCGTTTCGGTTTGACCCGTTATGATGTTTCAGGAATCGAGAGTTACTAAATGGAAAGAAAAGTTTATCCGACCAGAGAACAGGCTACATACGGCGGTATCGTCGATAAGCTACAGGAACGGTTCGCGGATGCGTTACTAGGCTTTGACCTGCCAGCGATAGCCCGGCGTGTACTGCATAAGGAAAGAGGCGGGTACGTTATCGGTGTGGACGATGCTACGTTCTGGGATGTGGCCGCGTCGAACTCCATAGTGAACCTGCCACATCTGAAATAATTGACTTCAACCGTTCAAGGTGTTAAACTTTGAACGGTTGAATCTATAGGAAGGAAGCCATGAAAAAGAATAAATCCCTCAAGGGTGCACCGCATTTCTATGATTTGCGAGCCGCCGAGCGAATGCTAGGTATTGCAAAATATACCGGTAACCACATCAATAAGCGGCACCCCCTGCCAGAACCGGCGGCGGTTGTTGGTAACACGCCGGTGTGGACGGCGGAACAGCTTGTAGACTGGTACGAATCCCGTCCACGTCAAGGCGGTGACCGCCGGTCAAAGGAATTTCGCAAACAACTAGAACGCAAGTATCGGGGTAAGCGTGTCGAACTCTGAACTGAAATTACATAAGTACCAGGAAGACGCGGTAAAGTTCCTCCAAGAGGCACCAGGCGGGCGCGGTCTTTTCTTAGATATGGGTTTAGGTAAGACGGCTATCACCTTATCCGCTCTCGCACCTGAACACCTTCCTGCGTTGGTTATTGCGCCTAAACGAGTCGCTATGAACGTATGGGGTGAAGAGGCTAAGAAATGGCGGCCAGACCTCAAGGTCATACAATGCACGGGAAGCCCGCGCGCCCGCCGGGAAGGTCTAGAAAACACCGAGGGCGACATATACGTTATTAGCCGTGATGTACAAGCGGATGCAGAGTCATACGCGGCGGATGGACGTTTTCGGACGCTCATTCTTGACGAATTGAGCGGGTACAAGTCTAAGACCTCTAAACGGTGGAAGAGCGCTAACAGAATACGCCGTAACGTCGTGAACTGCTGGGGTTTGACAGGTACCCCAACCCCGAACGGGCTACTCGATTTATGGGCGCAAGTCGCCATTCTCGATAGAGGTGTTACATTAGGGCGCTCGTTGGCGGCTTTCCGCGAACGCTGGTTTGAGGCTGAGTCTATCGGCTGGAAAGGGTATGTCACAAAATGGCGACCTCTACCCGGCGCGGAAGTTCACGTTTTTGACATGATTAGTCATTTCTGCATGTCTATGAAAACGGACGGGAAAATAGACCTACCCCCGGTAATCGAGAACGACGTTATAGTGGAACTTCCCGCGAAAGCCCGTAGTGCGTACAACCAGATGCGTAAGGATTTAGTTGTAGAAGTTTCTGAGGGTAAGATACATTCCGCCGCTACCGCCGCCGTTATGACCGGTAAGCTCTCACAGATTAGCGCGGGCTTCATTTACCCCGATGTAGACGATTACCTAGCCGGTGCAGAGATTACGAAGTTGCATAACGAAAAGGCTAAGGCGGTTCTCGAAATCTACGAGGGCACCGGTTCGCCGTTGTTAGTGTTCTATCGTTTCAAGGCGGAATTAGAAGAACTAAAAGCTACGCTACCCGCCGGGGTGTTGCACACCTCAGACGAAAAAGGCGCTTTTGATGCATGGAACAACGGTGAGATACCGGTTCTAGCCGCACACCCCGCGTCTATCGGTCATGGTCTGAACCTGCAACACGGTGGGCATACTATCGTATGGACTACGTTACCTTGGAGCACTGAGGAATGGGAGCAAGCGAATAAGCGTCTTTCTAGGCAGGGGCAAAAACACCCGGTAACGATTCACAAGGTCGTGGCGCGAAATACGATTGACTCTATAATAGATACACGGCTCAAGGGCAAAGAGACAGCACAAGATGCGCTCATGAGTTATTTACAGGATTTTTAGAAAGGTGAACAATGGAAGTCAAACCAACCACAGAATTTGACTTTGCGACCGCGCCTAAGCGTAACTCTATTACGTGGAAGCAGGGTAAAATCACATGGAGTAAATTCCTAGAATATTTAGTGACCCCGGCGGGTGAGAAAGAGGCGGGTAACTATATTTTTGGTGAAATCGAGGGCGAACGCCGCAACAAAGCGAGTGTGGTATCTCGATGCGCCCTCACTCTCGATATAGATTTTCCCGATAGCGGTTTTATTGACCGCGTGCAGAACGTTTTTGACGGATACGCCTACGCTCTGCACAGTACATTTAGCTCTACGAAAGAGAAGCCGCGCTATCGGCTTATTATGCCCCTGTCTGAGAAGGTAGGCCCGGCGAAATATACCGAGCTTTGCTACGGTGTTATGGCGTTGCTTGGTAACACCTGTTTTGACTCTACCACAGCTCAGCATGAGCGGTATATGTTCCTGCCAGCCACCAACGGAAAAGGTTATGTTGTCCTTACCCGCCCCGGTAAGGCGCTAGAGATTGATAACGCTTTGTTGCAGGGGGCGCATACGTTCGACAAGACCCCGCGTGAGAGTGTACGGAAACGTAAAGACCCTAAAACACTCAAAGGGGTTGCGGGTCTGTTCTGTCAAGCCTATCAAGATTGGGCAGAGCTGATAAGGGTCTATGAGCTTCCTTATGAGCAGGTATCTGCTAACCGTTTCCACCTCAACGGCGCGAAATCGGAAGCCGGTATGGCACCTATCGCAGAAAACCCTGGATTCGTCTACTCATACCACGCTAACGACCCCGCCGGGGGTAGGGCGATGAACGCCTTTGACCTGGTTAGGGTGCACAAATTCGGTCATTTGGATGATGGTAAAGACGGTGTACCGGTTACCCGTCTGCCCTCTACTAAGGCCATGAACGAGCTTGCGGCGAGCGATGAACGTGTGAAAAAGCTACAGTCTGCTGAAATTCTCAAGTCCTTTTCAGAGGAAATCAACGACGAAACCGATAGCACTTCATGGGTTGAGAGCTTATCGCGGAATAAATTCGGGGCTGTTGAGAATACTATACAAAATCTTGATTTAATAACATCTCATGACCCAATTTTTAAGGGTATTGTGTTGAATGTTCGCGGCATGTCTATGGAACTTACGCCCGGTAGCTACCCCTGGCGCGATGTTCGAGAGAACGACACACAGCTAGATGATTATGATTTTTCGTCTATTATGCTTCATCTCGAACGGGCGTATCGACTACGTATTTCCGAAAATCAGTTACGCCACGTGTTGCGGGATTTGGTGCAGGAACGTAAGCACGATTTTGTTCAGGAATACTTAGAAGGCCTTGAATGGGACGGTACCCCGCGCGTTGAGTTTGCTCTCCCCGGCGTGGAAGACTCCCCCCACACCCGGCTTGTGGCGCGTAAGGTTCTGGTTGCCGCTGTGGCAAGGACGTTCGAGCCGGGTATCAAGTGGGATAATATGCTCATGATTTATGGTTCTGAGGGTATTGGTAAATCGTGGTGGATAGAAAAAATGTCGCGCGGCTGGTACAACAGCCTAGATGAAATAGGCAATAAAGACACGCTTATGAAGATGGGTAAGTCTTGGATAGTTACAGCCGATGAAGGCCATTCTCTCCGAGCGGCGGATTTTAACAAGCTCAAAGAGTTTCTAACACAACGCAAGGACGAATACCGCGCGCCGTTCGCGGCTACAGTGACTAGCTACCCGCGCCGCTCTGTCGTATGGGGTACTACCAATGACCCCGCGTTTTTGCGCCGTCAAGACGGTAACCGCCGTTTCCTTATTGTGCATGCAGAGCATAAGGTAGACTTTGACGCTCTTACGGACGAATACATAAACCAGGTATGGGCTGAGGCGGTACAGATGTATAAAGACGGCGAAAAACTGCACTTCACAGCAGAGGAAACCGAGCTATTGAACCATGCGCGTACACCGTATATCCAGGAAGAGCCGCTTACCGGTCTTATCCTGCAATACGTCGATTCGCTGGTACCCGCCGGGTGGGAGAACATGTCACTCGATGAACGCCTGGAATGGCGGGCTAACGCGCCCGGCGGGTTCGCGGTTGAAGGTACCGAGCCTATCAATTCGATTAGCGCGTTGCAGGTATGGTGTGAAGTTCTGAACCGTCGAATCGGCGACCATACGAGCCGTGATATTGCGGAAATTCAACGCGTCTTGCGTACCCTCCCAGGTTGGATTCTGAATCCGTCACCACGTAAGAGCGCCGCCTATGGTACTCAGCAGGTGTTCGTTCGCGTCGTTGAGTCAGACCTCATTTAGTGACTAGCTTCACAACCCCTCAGGTTGCATTTGGTACCCGGAGGGGTTTATAGTTGAGTTATCAACGATTCATGTTGTAGATATTTGAAAACGTCATAGAGAACTCAATAAGACGAAAAATCGAAACTACAGAAAGGTGTAATACCATGCGTATTACTATTGAACTCGAAACTAGCGACGGGATGGTTAGCCCATTCGAGAACAAGCTAGTAGCTTATATCGCTGGTGAACTTCACAGCGAGAACACGCCGGTGGCAGAGACCCCGAGCACGAAAGAAGAGAAACCCGAGCCTAAGCGTAAGCGCGCTACCCGCGCTAAGAAGAAGGAAGAAGCTCCGAAGGAAGAAGCCCCGAAGGAAGAGCCTAAAGACCTAAAGGACTTGCTCGCACACGCTACCGTTCTCGCATCTGAAATGATGCAGAACGAAGATGTGGCGGTGTTGAAGCGAATCCTGACTACGGTAGGGGCTAAGCGAGTTAGCACCATGACCGAGGAACAGGCTTCCCGCTTCATTGAGCTTGCTAAAAAGGCTAACTATGCCTAGCAAGCACGCAACGCTAGGGCCTTCTAGCGCGGCGCGGTGGCTAACCTGTACGGCCTCTGTCGAAATGGCGGCGAAAGCGCCAAAGCCGAAAGAAAGCGATTTTGCCCGTGAGGGCACTATCGCGCATTCGCTGGCAGAGGTGGAAGCGCGCCGGGAATTTCAGCTACCAGGGCACGAAACCTACGAATCCGACATAGCTAAAGTTCGAACAGAGCTGAAAGACTTTCTAGGCGGCGATGAACAAGCCACCGAGAGAGAGTTTGAAGCGATGCAGGATTACGTAGCGTGGTACCTGGATATTCTCGAAGAAGCTAAGGGTGAAGACGGCGCGTTGCTGTTAGAACAGCGGCTCGCTACTGGTATCCCCGGTTGTTGGGGTACGAGCGATGCTGTGGTTATTCGCGGCGGCATGATACACGTTATTGACCTGAAATACGGGCGCGGCGTGGAAGTGTCACCGGTGGAAAATCCACAGTTCATGCTCTATGCGTTAGGCGCACTCAAAGCGTATCGGGATACGCTAGAGAAGACCCGGCGTGTTCGCATGACGGTATTTCAGCCCCGCATCAATAACGTAGACACGTGGGAAATCTCTGTAGAGCGTCTGGAAGAATGGCGCGAAAACGTAGCACGCCCGGCGGCGAAGAAAGCCCTATCAAACGAAGGTACTGAATTTGCACCGAGCGAGAGCGCGTGCAAATTTTGCCCGGCGGCAGGTATTTGCAAACCAAGGGCGGAATCAATCGCGGCTATCGCGTTTGAAGAAGACCCAAACGTTATTTCGCTAGAAGACCGCGCCGGGTACCTGGCACGGATAGGCGAAATAAAGTCTTGGATAAAGAGACTGGAAGAATCGTCTCTCGAACTCGCTTATGAGCAAGGGCAGGTTATACCAGGTTTTAAGGTTGTTCGTTCTGGTTCGCGCCGGGTTGTTGCAGATACAGACGCGGCTACAAATCGGCTTATGGATGCGGGCTATAGTGTTGAGCAATTCACCACGCGAAAACTGAACGGGGTTACAGACCTTGACAAGCTAGTGGGTAAGAAAGAGTTACCCGGCGTGTTAGGCGATGCTCTACAGATGACAGAGGGAAAGCCTTCGTTGGTTCCAGAGTCAGACCGCCGTAAGGCAATTAGTAAGAAACAAGAGGTAAGCGAGATGTTCAGTAATGAATAATCGAGTTAAAATAGACTTTGACGCTCTTGACCGTTGGCGTGCTACGCACGGTATCGAGAGCGAAAAAGAGATGTGCGAGCGCGCCGGGCTACACCCCGATACGCTAAAACGCATCAAGAGCGGTGCGCGAAGCCTTACGCTTCTCACCGTAGAGGCGTTCTATAACGCCTATGGTATCGAGTTTACCCCCGATGATGAACTCAGTATCTATCAGTACGTCTAAGCCGATAATCAGTTAGGAAGTTTAATCATGGCTAAGGAAAACACCCGTATCACCACCGGCGAAGTTCGCCTTTCATTCGTACATCTGTTCGAGCCTTACGCGGGTGAAGATGGCGATACCCCCAAATACTCAGCAACGCTCATTATCCCCAAGAGCGATACCGAGACGGTGGAAAAGATTCGCAATGCTCAACAGGCGGCGCTTCGTAACGGTAAAGACACAAAGTTTGGCGGTCAAATCCCTAAGAATTGGCGAAACACTTTGCGAGATGGGGACGAGTCAGACCGCCCAGAATACGAGGGTTGTTACTACATGTCCGTTCGCGCTAATGCAGACCGCAAGCCAAGTATCGTTGATAACAACGTGAACGAAATCCTGGATAAGAGCGAAATCTATTCCGGCGTGTACGCCCGTGCGGCTGTTGAGGCATTCCCGTACAACACTAACGGTAAGGGTGTGTCTTTCCAGATTCTCGCTGTGCAGAAAACCCGTGATGGTGAACCACTGGCCGGGGGCGCACCTGTGAAAGCCTCTGACTTGTTCGAGCCTGTGGAAACCGAGAGCGATGGTGAAGACCTTATTTAACAGACCCGTCGAACCGTAGACGTAAAACGCGGTAGATACTCCGATAGTATCAACTTTGTGTGCAAGAAAACCCCCGGCGTGTGGAAGCGACGGGGGTTTTCGTTATGTGTGGTATTTCACGCGAAACGGAGTTGTTTCAAAAGTTCAAATCTTGTATACTTGTAAGTGTCAAGGGGAAATACCCTAAGGCGTAACTACAGAAAAGGTAAGACAAATGGGAAAGGCAACCTACTCCACCCGCGAAGAAGCTATTGAGCGTGAGATTATCGAGGCAATCGAAGCCGGGGACGCTATCAGCGAAGATTACGACATTGACGCTATCGCCGATGCAGTAATTGGTGACTACGAAGACGGGTACGCCCTCAAGGTAGAGGAAAGCGACTTTTGGGGAATTGTAGCCGATAACGCGAAGTAAGAGGTGGTGAACGAGCCGGGGTGAATAACCCCGGCTACCGCTATGAAGAATGTAGATATTGACATTGAAACCTATTGCGAGCTAGACCTTCAAAAAGTCGGCGTTTATGCTTATACTGAGCACCCTAGTTTTCGTATCCTTATGGCCGCATATGCGGTTGATGATGGGGAAGTGAAGATAACAACCAATGAAGACGAAATGCGTCGTATCCCCGGCCTGTGGGAAGATGCGGTAACGAAGACAGCGCATAACGCGAACTTCGAGCGTGTCTGTTTCTCACGTCTAGCTGGGCTACCCACAGGTGAGTACCTGCAACCGGAATCATGGTTAGACACACAGGGTATCGCCGCGAATTGGGGGTACCCTCAAAAACTAGAGTACCTTGCAGAGGCGCTAGGCGTTGAGCATAAGGACAGTGCAGGTACGCGGCTTATCAATCTGTTTTCTAAGCCTAACCCGCGAACGGGTCTACGCACCAATCCAGAGGATAAGCCAGAGGAATGGGAACAATTCAAAGAGTACAACGTTCAAGATGTGGTTGTTCTCAAGCAGGTACGACAGGCGCTTATGCGGCTTCACGGCGGATTCGCGCCGGGAGAGCGGGCGGTTTGGAATGCCGATGCCCGTCTCAACGACAGAGGTATCAAAACGGATACTGCTTTAGCCGCCGCCGCGTCCGACGCGAACCAAGACGTGAAAACCGACGCGCTCTCTAAAATCAAGATGGTAACCGGCGCGGATAATCCCAATTCTCGAAATCAGCTTCTTGCGTGGTTAAACGAACAGCCACATGAAGCCTTACAGTCGTTGCAGGATGTGAAGGCAGATACCGTAAAAGAGTTGTTGCAGGTAAAGGACTTACCGTCCGATGCCCGCCTGGTTTTGGAGTTGCGGCAAGATACCTCCCTCACCACAGCGAGTAAATACGACGCGGCTATCCGGCGTGGTTCAGTCGATGGGAGGCTACGCGGGTCATTCAAATATTTTGGTGCGCATACAGGGCGTTGGAGTGGGCAAGGTGTGCAGTTGCAGAACCTAGCCCGCGATTCGGCTAAGACCGATGAAGAGGCTATCGACTTAGCTACGCGTGTCATTATCGGTGAACCCGTTACCGCGCTAGACCTCAAGAAATTAGTACGTTCGATGTTTCTAGGCCCGTTTACTGTGTGCGATTATAGCGCTATTGAAGCCCGCGTATTAGCGTGGCTGGCAGGTGAACAGTGGGTACTAGATGCATTCCGCGCCGGGCGCGATATTTACATTGAGACCGCAAGCCGTATGTTTGGTGTGGATTATGAAGCCGCCCGCGCGCTACGGCAAAAAGGGAAGGTGGCCGTGCTGGCATTGGGTTATGGCGGCGGGCTAGTCTCTATGCGTGCGATGGGTGCAGACGGTAGCGACGATGAAGTGAAAATGCACATTCAGCAATGGCGCGCCGCGAATCCGAATATCGTCCGTTTCTGGAAGATACTCGATAACGCTTTTCGCGCCGGGGGTGGACGAGTAGGACAATACGTTACCGTTCGTAAGGACGTTTCGAGTCGCCAAATGCAAATCACGTTACCAAGCGGGCGGGCGGTCTGCTACCGAGAGCCGCGTGTTATCCGAGCTGAGAAATTCGGTGAGATGCGAGACGTTCTCTCCTTCATAGACCCAAAGTACAGGAACCGTGTACAGACTTATGGAGGGAAATTGACTGAGAACGTGACACAGGCAGTCGCCCGCGATTTGCTCGCTCACGCGTTGGTTGAGATGGACGCGCTAGGCGTGCCAGCCGTAGCGCACGTGCACGATGAAATTTTGGTAGACGGCGGAAACGTGGAGACTGTAGCCGCTATCATGGGAGAGGATGAAAACTTTCGCCCTGCATGGGCAGATGGGCTACCGCTCTCTGCTGAGGGGTATAACTGTAAACGATACCGGAAGGGGTAAGGAATATGTGTGCAGTTGGAACACCGCTACCCGGCGGGGTTATCAAAGCGCTAGTGCTACTAGACGAAAAAGGCAAAGCCTACGGCGACTCATGGCGTAAGCGGGGTGAGATGTTTAGCATCTTGCCGAATATAGCTCGCAAGGTAGACCGGATAGGGATACCCGGCGGGGGTGACACGCTCAAGGATACTATCGTAGACCTGCTGAATTATTGCTTGCTCTATGCTTGCTGGTTGAGCGGTGATGAAGACGCAAAAGGCACGGACGCTATGGCCGTGTCGATTTGGGTTGATTCAGCACGTGAACTTGAAGAGGCGAAGCGCGCCGGGTTGGAAAAGACCCCGGCGGGTATCGACGCGTACGTGCGAGAGAAGTTCGAGAATATCCTGAGCACGTACACGTTCAATACCGTTCAGGAACGGTACCAGAAAATTCGCCATATCGCCGCTATTTTGATGCACGATGAACGTTTATAAGGTATAGTATAATTACCTTTGTCTGTGGTTGGGGGCGGGGCGTTGAAGCGATTCACGCCCCGCTTTCTTTTACCCGTTTTGAGGTGTGATGTAACTAACCCGTATCTAGGTTGTATCAACGATACAAATGTTATATACTTGAATTACTAACCACGACAAGGGAGGGTGTGCACAATGTACACGAAATTCGAGATTATCAGTATTACCATTGCTATCTTCTTCACCGTCTTTTGCGCTATCGGTGTGGTAGCTTCTCACGGTGAAGGAAATGGCGCAACGCTAGGGCTTCTAGTGTTTGGTGGGTATACCGCTATTCAGCTGGCAAGGAAGTAGGCGAAGATGTTGAGTGTTCCTAAGGATAAAGTCGCGGTACTCAGGTACAGGTACGTTCCTAAAATCGGGTATGTACTAGATACCAAGTACTCAGAAAACGCCCCGCAAGAGCTTATAGAGCGGGTGCTAAAGGTCATAAGCATACGCCCTAGGGAGTTACACATTAGTAGCTTTAGCGCTTGGGTGCATTGCTTTACCGACGATAAGTATAAGTATTTAGGTAATGAGCGGCATGGGGATAGCACCGTATTCTTTGTAGAGGTGCGGGAAGGGTAATCAACAATGTTAAAGAAGCTATGGGCAAGGGTAACACGCCGGGGTATTCAGCAAACCGGCGGGTATGTAGAACCGCTAGAGACGGCGACAGACACTAACTCTCTCTATCAGGTCTTCATGCTTACTATGGCGCGCATCAACGCGGCGGAAGAAGCGTACTTTGTCCGCTAAGATTCAGTATCGAGACTTGCGCGGTGTGTGGGTTCAAGAGCTTATCGACAAGGGCTTGGTAGACCCACTACCACACCACATGAGCGTATATCAGGTGATTATCACCAATGGCTACGGCCCGCATACGCATGAGTGGGCGAAACGCTACCCACCTGAGCGGCTTATGACTCTAATCACAGAAAATGTTGAGATTTAGACTTGCATCAACGATACAAGTCTTGTATACTTGAATTAACGAAGCAGATAAAACGAAAGAAGCAGACAATGGAAACCTACGGACTAATCTACACGTACAACGGGGATAATTCCTACTCAGTGCGTTTCCCACAGGATAAGCCGGTGTACTGGGAAGTAGCGAAGAACGTTCCTGAGCGTGTCCCCGCCGGGTGTTTCGATGTTCTCGAAAGCGGGGTACGCGCCGGGCTATCAAAAGCTAAAGGTGTTGAGGTCCTAGGCGTTCGTTGCTCGCACACCACTATTGACCGGCGGCATGCGTTGTTCGCGGTGTTTGACCTTTCGGTTCCGGGGGTAGCGTAGTGAAAACGATACGAGTCATGTATGTAGCAACGTGCGAAACTTACTACGCCCTTCGTAGTATGGATAGCGAACATCTTCGAGGGGCTATCCGCGCCGGGGTTCCTAGGCAGTTGAAAGCGCATAACTTCTACATCCTTACTGAGACTGTAAGGCGGCGGCTTCAACCGTTAGCCGGTGTTCGCGTGGAAGATACTCAAGTATCGGGTGATGCGCTGGCCGTGCAGATACAGCTAACGACGGCTACACCTAGCCGGGTGTACGCTCAACGTGTGGAAGACGGCGTTTACTTGTTCCATTTCCCAGCGGGTGAGAAGCCCTCTGAGCGGATACGTAGGGCGTTCACTAAGCAGGTTCACGCCAATACACAAGACGGTCTGATAAGCGCGGTACACGGCATTGTACGAGACTTACCCGGCGTGCATATCAAAAGCAGTAGCTTACGAAGTGCGCGAAGTACGAAGCTATCAAATCTCGAAGCATTCGATATATTCGTTGAGGGGTAACAGCATGAGAGTTGAAATCGGATACACCTATACCAAGGGCGGCGGGTTCACGCTAGGGCGCGTATTCTGTGCTGAGAAACCCCCGGCGTGGGTAATGGACGCTTTCCCTAAGTTCATACCGGCTAAGGACGTATCTGACATTGATAGCGCCATTGACCGTGTGGTGGAAGAGAACGAGCGAATCGACGAATGTAACACGTTCCACTCATGGCTTCTACGCCGTGATATACCGCTATTCACCACAGTAACCCTACAAGTTCACTAGATAAGAGAGAAAGACTATGACAACCACAGTAGCACCGGGATACGCGAATCTGCGTAGCGGTAATAACGGTTCAGGAAGCCTAATCCTGAGCTTGACACAGGAAGAACTTCATGTAGCGCGCGAATTGTACCGCGCCGGGCGCGATGCGCTGGAATCAGCTTTTATTGCCCGCGATTACACCTTGCATCCTGAGATGAAGGAATTAGGGCTACCCCCGAAACGTAGCGTCATTCGCGTCGGTAAGATAGGAAACATGAACGTGCGCCGCCCGCCTATGGGTCGGTACCGTCGCTATGCCAAAAAGATTGACAAACTCACCGCTAAGAATCCTGAGCGGTACGCAAAGAAAATCCGACAAATGACTATCGTTCTCCGGCTCGCATACATTCGCGGGCATATCGAGTTGAACGAGAGCTAAACACAGAAGGGTACTAACGATGCACATCTACGTTCGCACCGGCGATAACGAGAACACCGGTATTGAGTTTCTGAACGGTAAGGGCTGGTCTGAGCCGCATATCGAACAGAAAGGGTTCATCTTCACCCCAAAGAACGCCCCGGCGCGTAAGTATGAATTTAAAGACGAAAAGAACGCACAGCGCGGCTGGTTGGGTACGAAGAACGAAAAGTGTCTAGCCGCCCTGGTGTTACTGAGTGAAGAACTCAGCAAAGTACCCGAGAATGAAACCGTAGAGTCTGTTACCTGGGTTAATGTAGGCAATCTTGGGTTGTCAAGCTGTGACATGCTAGAACGTTATGACCTAAAGGACTCTATAGGTTTTCACGGCGGCGAAGCTCCGAACGATGAAGTAAAACACATCATCCACAACTACCTGAACGAAGGGCCTACGCACGTTGAGGTATCCGTAACAGACGAAGACCGTAAACGTGTCACTTACGATAACGGCGAAGACCGGAATATCTTCGGGTACATGAAAGAAGAATCTCCCCAAGGGTTTAGTATCGCATTCGATGAAACCGTAAAGCATTACGATATTCCTGAGTTTTTACGTCATGCGGTGTTCATGCTAACGGACGAGCAAGAAACCTTAGCAGAGGCTATCCTGTTAGCTGATAAGCTCTCGAAGCTGGAACCTGGCACGCGGGTAACGACTACAGTTGATAGCTTCATGGGTGAAATAAAAGAGCCTACCCGCGCCGGTGAAATTCTTGAACAGCTACAACACTTCATCTGTGCATACACGTTGAACGATGATAGTAAGATGATCGTGATTGATGGAAGCAAAACCGATGAAGAGACGGAAGTTCTTAAAGAAAACGTTACTGCTGACGTGCTGAAACGTGTTAATTTTTACGGCGCGCCGGGGCTGAGCGGGAAACTTGAGAAGTTATCAAACTTCAACCACGTTAGGGCAATGTATAACGTTGGATTCGTTATAACCGGAGCCCTTGGTAGGCGTTGGGGATTTAAAGTTAAAAGTGACGGTTCCCGGTCTACTGTATACCGCATGAACTACGAAGACCGCGCGTTAGCGGTTGCGGCGCTCGCTGCTTTTTCAGTAGCTGAGGAACGCCAATACTATGGTGCGTTGCAGATAGTTTCTAATGTTCTCGAACCGGACTTTGTGGATGCGGTGAACGACATCCTGCAAGGACGCGACTTCTACGAGCTTATTAATTACCTCAAGGGTTTTTTCAACGTGGAAGAGGTGCGTAACTAGAATGTTGGAACTAGTACTAACGAAAGCGGATTTATCCGGGCTAACAATCGTCGATAGCGATACGGTGGCAGACTCAGGAAGCAACCCGAAGAAAGCCTACACGCTTGAAAACCCTGGTCTACTTGATGCCCCCGGCGTGTGTCAAACTTTGGCGGCTGTAAGTGTTCTTGAGAACTACGAAGACGATACTAAGGTATCCTACATTTCGTATGTTGAAAACGGAACTTTGTACCCCGCTAACATCATAACCGGCTCAACGGTAGCAGAAACGAAGAGCCGCCTAGAAATGGTAATCCGAGAAACGACAAAGCCGCTCGATATCATCAACGTCGAAATCACCCGTGCAGACTGCGAGCGTGTAAAACTCCATAGTGGTAAACCGATGTGGGAGAAGACAGAAATCGCAGATGATATTCAAGGCTTCACGCTAACCACTAAAGCTGGTGCTACGTTCACCGCGAATGTTCCTGAGTATTTGCGTATGCCGTTGTTCCGAACTCAGCTAGATGTAGTAGGGCTTGCCGCAACGGCGTTGACGTTAGAGAAATTATCGCAATACCCTGCAAACGCTATCGTAGATGGTGTAGGCTTTGACCTCCCAGATACCGAACTAGGTAGAGCTTCTCTAGTTCCTAACTGGTTCCATATCGGGGCGTATCACCCGGTACGGGTTAGCGAACTTATGGTGTTCCTAGACGGATACCTTCGTATGTTCACACCTCATACCGTCTCAGCAGACGAAATAGAGCAGGAAGCGCGTATAAAAGCTGCAGCAGAACGCCTTTTGAAGGACTGGAAATGATACGCTAGAAACAGAAAAACACCCCCGGCGCGTTAGGGTAGGCAACGCGCCGGGGGTGTTTCGTCACTCACTCTTAGAGCTGAGTAGTGCCGTTAGCGTTAGCATCCGGTGCTACAGGCTCTATGGGTGCTTCGCTGTCAGTAGAAGGGTTGGTAGGGGTAACGTTGAAGAAAGCCACGCCAAAGGTGACTACCTGCAACGCGATACCGGAAATAATCTGCCACAGCTCAGTCGATACGAAACCGAGGGCGATAAGCAGGTTACCAACCAGAGGGATAACAGCGTAGGCGAACTTACGGACAGATGCCCACTGCTCACTAGTAAGGTTCATTAGTTTTTATTTCCTTATTCGATTAGTTGAAGAAACCCGTACCCCAAGTGTTAGACGGGTTGTTATCATCCGGGCCAATCGCCACATAGCGGCGCTTACCCGAATAGCTTGTGTAGGTTAGCCACACAAAACCGTTTTCAGCAATGTAGCCATCATAAATGAACGACTGCCCCGGCTTGTATTCACCCTGTGCAGGGGAATTGGGGTTAGTGTCGTTCGAGACGGGTAGAGTATCGTTCACGGTGAAGGTGCCACGCTTAGCAACCCATCCGCTCCGATTCTGGTTCTGAGCGCGAACCGGCGGGGCGGGTACGGTATCCTGAGGCGGGCGGTAGAACGTTGCCGCCGGTCGCCCTGCTAGAGACCAATAGCTATCGTGCTGTTGCACCGAGATACCGTTGTTACCGTAGTTGCAGTGAATGATGTTTTCGTTATCATCCAGGAAGATACCGGTATGCCCGTTAGCACCCCATGAAGCACCGCGTACACCCCAAATGAACACGTCACCGCGCCGGGGTGAATAAGAGCCGTCTGCGTTAGGTGCGAGCTTAGTCCACCCGAAACGTTCTAAGTCGTTGAACAACGATTCAGTGGAACCAATAGCGGTACCCTGTGGGAAGTACCCGGCGGCGATAAGTGCGTAATAGATAGCACTTGAGCAGTCGTAAGAGCTAGGCCCCCAGCGCTGTTCCATGCTATAAACTACACGTCCCTTGCGGGCATTCATCCACGCAAGGGCAACATCTGTACGAGACATCTAGTGTTCTTCTTTCTCTATATTTACTTTTGGCGCTTCACCGCCGGTATCCCACAGAAACTCATGGATATACCCGCGAAGTTCTGTAGGCATATCGGGCGGTGGCGGCGGCGCGCCAACATCAATGTGGTTGTTCAACCGCACGATATGGGCCGCCGCCAATGAAACGGCAAGCCTAGACCGGTCTAGCATTCGATACGAGTTTTCACGCGCTATGCGTAAATCCTTCTCCATTTGAATAAGAGTTTCCTGTTGCAGGTTCACGCGCTCATTCAACAACCGAATCATTTCACGGTTAGACTCATGCTTGTTCGCATCACGGTCTTTAGCCCATGATGCGATGGACGGAATTACAGCCCCGGTGAGAACACCGAGAAAACCCCATAATTCCGGTGGTAGATTAGGAAATATCATCACCCGTCAGCTTCTTGTATTGAGCCGCTAACTCAGTAGCCGCCGCTGTTACGCCCGCCGCCTTAGCGATAGCATGCCCGGCGCGTACCGTCTCAACCTGAGCCATGTACTCAGTTAGAGTACCGCGCGCCCATGCCAGTTGCAGGTTCCACAACCAGGTAGACGGCAACGAATCGTAGGGGTTCTGGTTGCGCTCTGCACCCGAATAAATAGTGTCATCCGTCAAATACAGATTAGCAACATTCACCGTATCCGCACGTTGCAGAACTTGAACGGCTTGGGCATAGTTCTTCACATCATGGATAGTATGCCAGAACGCATGCCGCGACATGCCTTTGTAGTGTTCCTGAGTCAAATCTTTAGCGGTGAGATAGGTTGCCGCGTCGTTTTCATACGTCATGAAAATATCAGCGGTACCCTTCATTTCCGCCGCGATGGACGCGCCGGGGTTACCCACAATTTTCAGGAACGGGTACTTACTCTTTATTTTGTTGTAAGTGCTACGGTGGAACTGCGAAGCCCCAGCCTGTGCACCCCATCCGTTCTTATACTCATCTTTAAAGAAGCCGTCTACCGCGTACTGTGCCACGTATTCATCTGCTTCTTTGAGAATATCCGCCTCAGGTCGCGGTGCATCAATCGACGCGCCGGTGCGAATGTAGCCGTAGACCTTCAACCCAAATTCATCACGCATAATCTGCACTTGACGAATAAAGTTCTTGTAATCATCATCCCCGCGCTTAGACGGCCCGTTTTTCGGGTTGATAATGACGAAAGGCACAACGTCACCTGCAAGCCCTACCTGGTGCCATTTCTGCTTATCCACTGGTTGCCAATGGTCTGCATAGAAATATGTCACCGGTACGATGCGGCGCGGGTGGGTACGCTCCGTTTCCTCTGCTACCTGGTAGTTGAATGCGCCCTGCACTACCGGCTTGAAGTCAGGGTTACCGTAGAAAACGCCGTTTACCTCAATGCGGGTAGTACCCCGGAAATCTTTACCGAGGAACACCGGCGCGGTGGTCTGTTTCTGTGCTAACCCGCCGGTGATAGCAACCTCATTAGCGTAAGGTTCGATGTACACACCGAAACGCGCGCCGGTGTTCGAGCCGCGCGCGCTCTCTGCACGAAGGTTCGTAATCGTAGTGCGTTGAGCGTCGTTACAGATGTAGAAGTCAGCCGCTTCATTCACCGCCGCCGCATCATGGACGCAACCGGTGTAACTGGAAGATTCACCTAGCACCCCGGCTAACTGGTTGTCCGAGTATTCGACAACCCACCCATGACCGCCATTTTCCTGTGCAGTACAAGCACTGAAAATGTTCTTGGTAGAGCGGATATACCAACCCGCCCCGTCGTGTTGCCACTGTCGATTACGGCTTGCCCCGGCGGTCATCTCCGCACCCATAGCGACACGCGCCGCCGCAAGCTGTCCATTAGCATTTAGCTGAGGTGTAGCTAGGCCGTAAATATCCTGCCAGGGGCGGAACCGCTTATTATACCAGGAAGTAGACGCAACGAACTTGGTCTGCGAGGTGTAAATCTCGATGCCCGCCGCGCCACGCTTACCTAAGTTAGCGCTAGAAACGTCTGCACAGATAAACTTGTTATCCGCCGCGCCGCCCGTTCCTTCCGGGTGGTTCTTAGGTTTACCCACAACGATACCTGGGCCTAAGGTACGGCGAATACGAAGGTTGTACACCTTCATGCCTTGGTCATCCAAACCGAGCAAAGCTACGCCTTCATCCATACCCCAAATCTCAACGTCCTTGAGGGTAGGTACCGCGTCGGGGTCTGCTGGATTCTCTTGTAAGAATGTATTGAACACAATACCGCAAACATTCGGGATAGGGTCATGGTGTTGCCCATCCGCCGCGCGGGAGGTGATAAACAGATTCTCAACACCGAAACGGAACAGCTTCGGGTCTGTCTTCTTAGTGTTGTAGGTACCGGTATGGAACACGCCGGTCTTCTCAGTCACGGCCTTATCAGCTGTTGCGACTATCCAGGTACTAGAACCGTCGCCTACAACAGTCACGTGCGGCTTTAGTTCCAAGAAAGGGAAAGAGACTTTATAGATACCCGCCGGTAGGTATACCTTGCCGCCGTTGATATTCTTAGCGACTTCATCAATAGCCGCCTGTATCGCGGCGGTTGAGTCTTCCTTGCCTGTAGGGTCTGCACCGGGGATACCCGTTTCTACCGCTTCATCCGCCGCCGTTTTCGGTACAGGTGAAGGGGTAACAGCGGGGGGTGCAACCACCGGCGGGGGAGGTTCGGGGATGGGGGTAATAGCCTTGTGGTCGCCGCCCGCTACGATAGTAGCAAGCGCAAAGGTACCCGTGGTTACCCTGTTACGCTGTGCATTGTAAAAATATGGCAGGTCATCAAGGGAGACTGTCTCATTCGCGCCGGGCTTCACGGTGGCTTCGTACACCTGCCCGTCCAAACGCAAAATGCCGTCATGGTCGTAAAGGTACGGTATCAGAGCGTACTTGACCGGCCCGCTCTCTGAACCGTTCAAAACGAGGTCTTCAAAAACGCCGCGCGTAATGAGCTTCGAGACATCTTCAACTTTTGCACCCGCCGGGGTGGTTACGGCAACAGCGCGAACGTTGCCTGTCAAATCGCCCCACCGTAGCGAGCTTTTTACTGTTAGAGCCATAAACGCGTCTCCTATGCGTCGGTTGTATAGAGTTTGTTAGCCGTCCACATGACCGCCGGTACGTTCAATTGCCCGCCCTGTGTCATCTCCACAGTTCCGCCAAACGGGTTTATGAGGGATAAGGTACCGTCGAAAAACGATACACGGGCGACAAGTTGTCGAATACTACCGCCTACCAGATACACTACCGGAAACATGGACTCCGCATACTGTACGGTGCGTAACTCAGGTGGAATGAAGGTGCCTAGCACACTCCAAGACCCGCCTACGTTATAACTGAATGCAGACCGAATATAGTTGAAAGAGCATTCAGCTTTGAAGCCCTCAGGTGTAGGCGTAACGTTTATGCCGTACTGATTTGGTGACTGCGTAGAAATATCCCAGCCACCCATAGGTAACGGTTTGACGGTTTTCGTTCCTAGCACGTGAGACCACGCCGCGCCTTGGTTCGCGCCGTTGAGAGAGACACGGTAAAGCGCGCGGTCGCGGTTCACATACGCCATTGACCCGAAAATCTGCTGATTAGCCGAGGGTAGCGTTGCTGAATCCTGCATATCAATCATAGGGGCGATACGTTGAGCGTACCCACGTTTTGTAGCCTGTGAAAGAACCTGCGAGGGCTGGCGGTCTACCTCAACCAGAACCACATGCTTTTTCCCGCCGGTGTTATCCAGGTTGTTCTTATGAACGGTAAGCGCGACGGGTGTAGTCTCTGCCTTCGTAGGGTCAAACGTCAAAGCCACAATGTATGAGGTTTTCTGCGTTACTGGTGGCAACGGCAACCGTACCGGCTGGTAGAGGTGGTGGTAAAATCCAGCGACGATAGCATGAGCGTACCCACTGCCCGCCGGGGGTGAGACTACGCATTGGTCTAGCGCGTCGTCAAAAGTAATGCGGTAGTTACCGGTACCTTCATCTAGGGTACCGTTGCCGATACCGAGCGTAACCGATGCCCATTCCTCAGCAGTCAGAGGCGCATTGACTTTCGGGAAGCTAACTTGTGCTTCACCTGCCATATCCCTGTCTCCTAAATAGTTGAGATGTGCGAAATGTCGTTAAACAGCTTGCGCATTCGCACATCACGCAAATTGTCATCAACAGAGCCAAGTGTTAGCGAGACGGAACGGTTCTGGTACCCGTCCCATTCGACTTTTGCTTGGGTAACTGGTAGCGTCGCTTGCAAGCCGGGCGCTAAGACGGCGGTAACCGTATCTCCGATTTGGAAATTCACACCGAACTTGAGTCGTTCAGTCTCTCGAAAATCGAGTTTGAGCGTTTGCTGTGATTCGCCCTTGTCTAGCTCTTCGTTCGCGGCTTTCTCCAAGTCCGCCGCTTCATCCGTGTCGCGCCGGTCTTTGAATACCTCAATACGCCGCCCCCACGTATTCGGACGGGTACGCGTCTCAAGGGTTCGAGACGCGCCTTCACCCTGCCCGCCAACAACGACGGTAGTAGCAGTAGGGGCGCTGTTCGTTAGCTCCCACCCGAGAACTTCGCCGCCCTGTTGAGTGAATACAACGGACTTAGCGCGAACGGTAGGCGGGCGAACAACTATAAGATACCCCTTCGGTTGCGGGTAGGCTTCGATAACCATATTGCCCGCCGCCGCTAGAGTCTGACATGTTTCGAGCAGGGACTTGAGACGCGTCTCAACGGATACTTCACTACCCGCGTTGACGAACTTTGTCTCCATACCGAGGGCGCGCCGCTCAGGTAGCGCCCTCGAACCGGCGTTTAACTCAATGAGCTTATACAGCACTAACCCCGCCGGGGCTTTATCACGATAATGCGATACATCTTGTTCGTTCTCACGTTTAGCCGGGTTAGGGTATGTAAGCCGGTCTGCAAGAACCTGCAAATCGCCTACGCCGGTTAGCTCCCAGATGGGAATGCCCTTATCGTTCTTGCGATGAATCTTCGTAAGGTCGCCACCAAACTGAACACCGTCATCACGCGCTATCACACCCCAGCCGGGGGCGATGCGGTCAAAAAACTGCGTAGACGACGGGTCTAGAGTACCTGTGAACGTGGTAGGCGTGTTGAGTCGAAACACAGCCGATAGCTTTGTGAACCGAATCTGCCTAGAGACGTTTTTATTCGGGTCGCGCAAATTCGTAGTTAGCATTACGCCCCCTCATAACCAGATAGATACAACGGCGTGTAAGATAACTCAATACGGGATTGAGCGGTCATTCCCGCGCCGGTGACTCGAATAGCAGACTCACCGGGGGGTAGTGTGAACATCTCCGAGTTATCACCAAGCCGTGAATAGAGCGAGTCATCCGACGCTTGGATAACACCACCGCGAACGTAAGATAAACCATAAGTTCCAGTGTCGATAGTCAGTGTGTCGCCCGGCGCGATTTGCCCCGAAAAACCTAACTGCCTACCGGTAGCATCCTGAATCTTCAAATCAGTAATAGGCCCGGTCATAGACCATATGGGGTAAACCGGGCGGTCTGAATTGATTTGAATACGCTTACCTGTAGCCACGGCGGAAGCATCCAGGATAACAGGGAAGAACTTATGTGTCTTCACCTGTGCACCACCACTAATAAACGGCTTAGCGTTAGTCTGCGTTTTCCACACAAGAGTCTGTGTACTACCAGACCAATAAGGATTTAGCGCTAGTAACTTCAAACCCATTGTGTACCAAATCTTGCGATATGAAGACCCAAAGTTACCCTGCAACCCTTCCTTATATAGGACAGGGATAGTACGGGGCGCGCGATTCTCAGGTGTTATTTCCAGAACACAGCCACCCATGCCGGGGTTAGTGATGCGTTGCAGTCGCCCCCAGCGCCGCATAACCTCTTCTTGGTCTTTGCCCTGGATATGCAGGGGCAAATAAATTTCGCGCTCTTTCACGCGTTGCCCCTGCATAACCGAGCCAACACCATTAGGGCTATCAGCTAACTTATACTCGAACTCTGGCAAGCCGAAGCCTTCCACCCCTTCAAGAAGGGTGAAAGCGCTCCGGCCTGTCGATAGCAAGTAAACCGGTTCTTCCGCATTCGTAGGGTCGATAAGTCGAACCACAGGCGCTTTATTAGCCATAAACTAGTGCTTCTTCCTGCCTACGGCGGCGTTCAATCTCCATGGCGACTTCCTCAGCCGTGTAGCCTTGGACGGTGCCAATGGTGATGCCGTTGTTTACCTGTTTACTTGTATTCTCAGCTATCTTGTACATGTTCTCCCACTGTTTCGTAGTAAGAACATAGTCAGGGTCTTTGCGTTGATGGTCGATAACCTGCACACCGCGACGGATTACCCCGCCCTTATCATAAAGCGCCGGGGTAACCCTACCGCCGTCTGCATAGCCGTGCCCATGTCCGATAACACCGAGCATCCCACCGCGTCCGTACCGAGCCGCCGCATAACGCATACCTGCAACGAGGTTAGCGAGCGGGTGCCGCCTATCATTCGGCAACGACGGGTCGCGGTAAGCCGCGAACGTAGAGCCGATAACCTGAACGAGACCCTGCGCCAAATCGCCCGTAATCGTGTTTATATCGACATACCCGTTCTGAGTCACGCCGGGGTCGCCACCAGATTCAGATTGAATCTGAGACAGCCACGCATTGACGTAATCAGGTGTTACCGGTAGCCCGGCGATACCGAGAGCTTGCTCAACGGTTGGCCGCCATTGCTCAACACCCGCACCGGGGTTGAACTTAGGCACGAAAGATTTAATCTTCTCTTTCGCAAAATCGGCTATATCGTGTGCAGACTTTTGGGCCAGACCAACCGCGCCAACGACAAACTCATTACCTTTGAACTTGTCTTTAGCGAGATTGGCCGCCGTATCCACGGGGATAAGGATAGCGTCTTTTACACGGTCGAAACCCCAGTCTACGGCATCATCAACGGCTTTACCGGCGCGGTCAAGACCAACACCGATAACGTCGAACGGATTATTCGGGTCTACTACTTTACCGCCCTTTGCATACCCTGCAACATGGCCGCCATTAGCGAATCCTGGAATCTTACCGTGCTTGTTGAGGTAATCCAACACGCCGGGGTTCTCACGCTCAAACCGGGCGCGTGACTCTTTACGGATAACAAACTCATCCGCATGGACGATACCTGCGGGTTGATACTTCCCGCCGGGGCCTGTATAACCGCCAACGTCGAACGACGGAATGCCGCCCGTGTTGATACGCGGAATATCCGCGCCGCTCCATACGTCATTTAGGCTGTTGTACCCGTCAATCAACGCGCCGTTGATAACAGTATCCACAACCCACTTGACGGGTGTACCGACAACCTTTTTTAAGGTATCCCAGGCTTGACCGATTATCTCAACCGTCTTGCTCCATGCGTTAGCGAAATCGTTCTGCAACCAATGACCGAGCGGGTCTAGGACGTTGTCCTTTATCCACCCCATTGTCTTGCCGATGTGATCGCCTATCCAATTGAACACCGGTTTAACGATGTTCTCCCAGAGCCACGAGAACGCCGGGCCTAGCACATCCTTGAGAACGTGATAGATAGCGTCGAAAATAACGCGAATGACGTTCCAGACAATTTCAATGATGATGCGAATACCGTTGAACGCGGGGCTAACAATCTCATTCCAGAGCCACGTAAACACAGGGCCTACAATGTTCTGCAACACCCAAACGATAGCGTCGAATATCGGTTTGACAACGTTATTCCAGACGAAGCCGATAACCGCGCTAATACCTTGCCACGCCGGGGTTATGATATTCTGCCACAGCCACACAAAGACGGGTGCGAGAATATCAGTGATGAACGCCCAAATGCCTTGAAACATAGGCTGTAGAATCGTAGTCCATGCCCAGGTAACGACGTTTACGATACCCTGCCAGACGGGCGTGATAATCGTCTGCCACAGCCACACAAAGACAGGTGCGAGCAGATGCGTAACCACATCATTTATGGCAGTGAAGATGGGTTGAATAATATTCTCCCACGCCCACTGTATGACCGTCTGAATACCCTGCCATGCAGGAATCATGACGTTTTGCCACAGCCACATCATGCCAAACTGTATAGCTTGAATGCCCTGGTCGATAACGGGTTGCGCATAAATCTGCCACCACGTAACGAACGCATTCACCGCATCTAGGATAGCTTGCCAGACAATACCGGCGACTATCTGAATACCGGTAAATGCGGTATTCACCAAATCACGGAACCAACCAATGTTATTGTATGCGAGGATAAGCCCGCCGACTAAAACGGCGATACCTGCAACGATAGCGTAGATAGGCCATAACGCGGCCCATTCTGCGGCGGTCAAACCCCAGAACGTAGCCTCTGCAACACCATTCGCCACCGCCATAGCGGCCATAATTCCATTATACGCCGCAACAGCGATATTATATGCACCGAACGCGGCGGCGGCTACACCAATGCCTATAGCGAATGGCCCCCACCACTGAATCGTATTCCGTAGGAAATCCGCAACGTTAGCGATACTGGTTGCGAATGAATCGAAGAGCGGTAGCCCCTGTGTTGAGAGCCATTCCGCAACCATACCCGCCGCTGGTAGGAACCGTTCGCCTATCTGAGCCGAAAGGTCTTTCCATTGCGCCGCAAGAACCTGTGTCTTGTGCTGGTAGGTATCCTGCTCACGGTAGAAGTTTCCCTGAGCGTCTGCTGACTGTTTGAACAGCAGGGATTGAACGATTAGCTGTTTCTGCTGAGTATCGAAAGACCCGCCGGTTTTCTGAATGCCTAGACGTAAGCCTTCCTGCGTAAGCATAGCGTCGTTGAGTGAAATACCATAGCGCTCAATCGGGTCCATTTCACCGCGTAGTGCGGCGGAAATCGCTTCAATCGCATCCGCCGTGGTACCACCATACATAGACGCTAAGTCAGCACCTAAGGTAATCAGCTTGTTAGTCTTGTCTCCGAGCTGTTCCATAGGCGTACCGGCGTTTTTGAGCATAGACCCTAGAACGCTTGCGAACTGGTTATACTCATTCTTCGATATACCTACAGACGTTGAAGCCGTGGCGGCCCATTGGTGCATCTGAGCGGCGGATTCTTTGAAGACCGCATCAACCGCGCCAACAGACTGTTCAAGGTCGCCCGCTTCCTGCACGAAGTTCTTATACAGCCCGGCTATCTGTTGAACGCCAACATATGCAAGCGCGCCGGTGATAGCGGCCTTGAATGCGCCGCCGAAACGGGTACCAGATTCACGCCCGGCTTCTTCCGCGCCACGGGTAGCCCCCGAAAACGCACCTTGAAAATGGTTCGAGATGCGCTCTCGAATACCACGGAAGCCGCCGGAAAAACGGCTAGATGCCGCCGCGCCCTCTGCACCCGCTGTTTCTGAAGTGCCACGGAACGCGCCGGTGAGCGAATGCCAGATACGCGAAGCCCCGGAACTGAAAGACCCCGCCATGTTAGATGCGGTGTTTCGTGCACCGGTGGCTACCGTACTGAACGCCTCTGAGAACCGTCCACGGAACAGGTTCGACGCTACATCCCCTACACCGCTAAAGGCGCTACGGGTAACACTCGCTGTTCGAGACGCGCCGGTGGCTACACCATCATACGCGCTTCGAGCGAGGTTGCCGAATCGGGTAAACACGCCGCCCGCGTTGCCCGTCTCTGCCACCATACGGCGAACAGTTGAGACGGCGTTATTCGCTGGTGCGAACAGGGCGCTATTCGCGCTCTGCGTTGCCGCGTTGAGGTTCGCCTGTGCGGACTTTAGCGCTTCGTTATGCGCAATAATCTGCGAAACGCCACGGCGCGAAACCTCTGTGTATCGAGCGCGCGCCGTAGTTAGCCGGTCTTGCGCGGCAAGTACCTGAGATTCAGTAGCGTTATCTTTTTGCTTGACCTCAAAGAGCTTAGCCTCTGCTATCTCAACACGCCGGGCGGCGGCGGCGCGGTCGCGCGATGCCTTATCCGTTGCGGCGGCTAGTTTCTTTTGAGAAGCCTCTACCTTCTCATGTAGCCCGGTAATATCCGCCTCAGGTTTACGCGATGCGATACCCTGTCGAATATTATCGCCGATATTACGCCCGGTGGTGGACGCGTACCGTTCACTAGCTCGCAACTCAGAGGCTATTTGTTTCGATAGCCCGCGCGTTTCCGCCGCAAGCGTGATATAGGCGGTGGCTAGTTCAACGGTAGTGCCCACAATACACCCTCTCTAGATTATCGAGTCAATACCGATGCGAAATCCACGCCGGTATGCTCATTGACAATTGCCGCCGCAACCCGTGCATCCTCTGCCTTACCCACGGTCTTCTTTTCCACTACATCCCGTTCATCATACGGGCGGCGGATTCGTTGCGGGAAGTCAGAGCGCTTAGCACCTGACATGTTTCCGCGTTGTACATTGCCTGTGGCTAAAAGCTCAACGATAGTAACCAATTCGTCGTATCCGGGAACACCCCAAATCCAGGTTTTCGGATTCATAGCGCGTTGGATAGGCCCCCACGGCGGGGCACACGTGAGAACCGAAATAACTTCATCCCACGTGTGCGTCTCGCCGATGTTATGCCATTGGATACCCGCCGGGGATAACTCTGCTATAACCGCTTCCTTGTGCGAGTTATACAGCTCAACTGTGGCTAGGATTTTGGGAGGGTAGCCACCTGTCCGTCGCCCCAAGCGTCGATAAATTCGCGTGTCTCTTCACCATCCAAAGAGGCGAAAGCGTCAATTTCTTCTTCCGACACGCCCGCGCTACGTAGCCATTCGTAGAACACCGTGAACTTTCCCGCATCTAGCGCCATTGCTAATTTCTGACTCATGTGCTTCACGGCGGGGAAAGTAAATTCCTCTTCGTAAATCGGGGTTGTGAAGGTTACCATCTCGTAGCGCTTCTCAGATTTACGGGTAAAAGTCTTCTTGGCTTTCTTCGCCATTGTTCGGCTCCTTTTCTTCGTTATGGTTATCGGCTCTGTAGGGGGAATACCCACCCGGCGCGAGAGCCGAAACGCGCCGGGTGGATTCTGGTTCAGACGTTACTAAACGCCCAAAGCCTGTTTAGTTTCTGCGAGCTTCTCAGGAAGAACGGTATCTTGGTATTCGTAAGCGTTGTTATCCTTATCATCAGGCAACGCTTCGATAGTAACCTCATAGCTAATAACGCTAGAGTGGGTGAACTTCACATCACCTGAAACGGAAATCTGACCGATGGGAATAACTTCACGAATGAAGGTATTTTCGTCCAACATCTCCAAAGTGTAGGAAGCGCGCGGCGCGGGCTTAGCGTTGATTTTCACCGCTACCTTACCGTTGTGCTTGCCAGCCTCAGGTTCAGTGATAGTGACGTTCTCTTCACCCACAATAGACTTGAGGGTGGTAGCTGATGCGCTCTCCATGTAAGAGAACTTGTAGCTAACCGAGAAGTCAGAACGGACAACCTTCACAACTTGGCCGCCCCATGCTTTAATCTTGTCATCTGATGCGTCGGTAGTACGGGTAACACCATCCTCAGAGATGAAGCCCTGAGGAACGAAAGCCGCATTGAGCTTAGTAGTCGCATCCGTAGGAAGCGGCGTACCGATAGGCGCGCGGGTAACCCCGCCAGTCGCCTTGAGTGGTTTACCGGTGAGAATCGCGGCAACACCCGAAAGAGAATCTGCCATGCTAGGCACTCCTAACTATTTTGTGTGGACGGGCGAAACCACGCCCGGTAAGTAAATTCATACGCTGGAATCCGCCTATCGGCTTCGGGACTCCATTTAGGGAAATCGTTGTTATCTTGAGGAACAACTGACGTATCGCGCCCGTGCCATTCACGCATAATCGAAAAGACTTGACGTGCTAACGTCTCTGCGTTTTCACGAGTATCTGCTCGAACGTCAAAATGAAGCGACGCCTCTAAGAAAGAGCCTTGATACAGCACCCGCGAACCAACATCCTTTATAATGATGCAGGGCTTACGGTAGTCGTAAGAGTCCGAATCGGGTTCATCAAGGAACACAGGCGCGCCGGTGTGCTTCACGAGGTAGCTACGCGCGGTAACCGTAGGGTCTTGAAAGTCCATCACGCGCCCTTTCTGATATTCTTCAACAGCGTTTGCCGCTTCCGATTATCATAGGCGGCATGGCCGGTCGCCATAACTGAGACCGCACCACGTGGTTTTTCTAGCACAAGGTCAGTAACGATGTACCCCTTCACCCGCCCGCCCTGTGAAGACGCATCCGCTATCTTTTGAGCGCGGGCTTCGAGGTTTGCTCGCACAGCGGGAGATTCGCGCAACTGGCGTAAGGCTTCTTTATTAAATTTGATTTTCATGGTGTGTCCTTAGCCACGGCTAACCTTTAGCCTAACCTCTGTACGGAACGCGTCGCCCGTGAAGGCGTTGGTGATGCCCCAACCTACGCCCTCAGGGACGCATTCAACCCCAACACCGAGCCGGGGGTGTGTAATCGTGAATTTATCCTCCGTAGCCACCGCATAAGACGGTGGTAGATAAAGTGTCACGTCTGCATTCGGTCGCACCGTAATACCATCTTGCGCTAACTCATTAGACGGTACATCCAATATGAAGTCTTCTACCTGCACTGGCTCTCGCCATGCACGGGTAGGCTTGCCGTATCGGTCTGTTTCGCCCGTTTTCGCCTTGTGGTAAATCACAGACGGCGCGGGCTGTGCGGAACCAGGAAAAACTATAGACTTCATAGTGGTTGTTCCTTCAAACGATAATGATTCAAGGCTTCCTTCTCGCTATCCGAGAGCGAGAAGCCTAAAATACTACCGTTCTTAGTTGCGTACCCTACCGACTGCGTACCTGCACGTTGATACGACAACGGCGCGGCGGGTAACGCGGCTAAACGAGCTTTCACACGTTCAAGAACGAACGAAAGTTCAGGTGCTTGCGGAAACCCGTGTTTGAACTCAATCGTAACCGCGCGGTCACCCGCCGGGGGTGTGTATTCGGGGGGAAACGTTACCCACCCATCTTGCGAAAACGTCCAATCGTACAAGTCTTTCCCATCCACGGAAACACGTTGTACTTCAACAAGGTTCAGGGTCGGTATGAATAACCTTCCCGAACCGTCGTAGTCGAACTTACGGGCTTCGTTTACCTCAGGGGCAACGTGCCAGCCGCAATAAGCGCGAATCATGGACGTTATCGCTTCATCTACGTTAGTAGACGCGGGGATAGGTGGGTAGTTCAACGTTATTCCTCAGTCTCAACCTCCGAGCCGGGGGTGTCCGGTTCTGAGGGTGTTTCACGTGAAACATTCTTACGTGTTCCACGTGAAACTTTCTTCTTTTGGTTTGGCGCCTTATCTTTTACTACCGGCTCCGCCCCTATAGCCTCTGCTGTATCGGGGTGAAGCTGAACCGTATAAGACAAGCCGTGATGTTCAACTTCGTAGTGCTTCACGGTTAGCTCCCTAGAGTCAGCTTCACGAAAGCGTCGGGGCGGCGAACCGCAAGCGCGAGACGTTCTTCGGCAAGAATAGTGAACTGGTTCTTAGTGAAGTCGTTACCATCTGCGTTAGAAGTCTCAACGCGAATACCGCCCTTGCGGTAAACGGTTGCGGCGGCCTTACCTGCACCAATAAGCACGGTACCGGCGGTAATAGCGGTGGTCTGGATAGTGTTCAGACCCCACAGCGGCGGGTCTTGCAGAACGCCGCCAACGCCATACTGTCCCTGGAAGGGGCCACCGGCGATGTACTGTCCGTTTCCATCTTTCAATAAGCGAAACTTTTCGTAATCAGCAGGGTTGATAACAATACCATCCGCACGAAGACCGGTCTTAGTGTAGACGCTGTTCATAGCTTCGTACACGGCATCCAGGTTACCGGCGGCGCTAGTAGAGGTCTTGACCTGCAACCCTTCACGGTTCAGAATGCCCTTGATGTTGGTTCCTGCGCCGTCACCGGAAAGCAACTGCTGTTCCTCAGAAATAAGCAACTGCAAGAGCAGACGGTTATTAATCTCAGAGACCAGGAAGGAAGCATCTTCCGCCATCTCCATAGAGAGCTTAATCCAGCCCGCAATCTTCTTGAGGTTTTCGGTAACCTCAGTGTAACCGGGCGGGGTCATGCCGGGCTTGTCAGCACCCTCAGCAACGGTAGCGAAATCGCCGTTAGTGGACTTATCCCACACCTTCTCAACAAAGTACACGATGGCGTTCGACGCGATAGTGCCTTCACCGAGCCAAGCGGCGATAGTAGGGCGCTGAGTGTAGGCGGTAACGATATTGCGGTCAATATCGGGGGTAATGAGATGCCCGGTGGTCGCCTGTAGGTTATCCAGCTTGATAACGTCACCTGCGGCCTTCGAGCCAGTGTATTCAGGAAGGTCTACCGGGTCTACGCGGTTGCCAGCCTTGAAACGCTTCATAGCCATAGCGGTTTTTTCACCGCGAACAAAGTACTCTCCGAGCGAGCGAGCCTGTACCGGCTCTTCTTCGCGTACTGCGACTTCACGGGAACCGAGAGACTTCATAAGAGCCTCTGCTTCGTTCGCACGGTCAAGACGGTCTGCGAGTGCGTTAGCCTGTCCCTTAAGAGCGTCCATTTCGGACTTCTCTTCTTCCGTCAGGGGTTCGCCGCTACGCACCTTCTCAATGAGCGCGCCGGTCTTGCTCAAAATTTCGTCTCGCTGTTCTTTCAGATTCACGAGATTACCTCCATGATGGATAGTCGAATATTGGTTAGTTCAACCTCAGTAGCTAGTGCGAGAACACGCGAATTGACCAGTTCCGGTTCCTCTTCGTTGTGAATTTCTTCATCCTCCGAATTGACCGGTTCGGGTTCCTCTTCACTACCGCTTTCGCTATCTAGAGGCTTCTCTTCGTTTTCCTCTGTTTCGTTTGAGGGGCGTTCCCGCTTAGGGCGGTCTGCCTTCACGTCCAAAATCTCTGCTTCCTGGTTGGCCGCAACCGGGACGACAGAGACTTCAAAAAGTTTCAGTTTTTGCAGATACCACACGCTGTTTTCGTCACCGGGCGTTTCCTGCTCAACGATGTAGGTTATTGACATCTGTCGAACAAGCCCGCGCTGTAACATGCGATATGCTTTCGCTCCAACCTCCGAATCGAGGTCTAGTTGAACTCGAACGAACAGCCCGTGTTCATCTTCGCGGGATTCTAGCGTCCATCCGATGCACATTCGCGGGTCATCGAGAACATGGTTCCAATAGCAGGGAATGTTCTCACCGTTTGGGCCGTATGACTGTAGAGTTTCGGCAAACGCGCCGGGAACTACAACGTCATTTGCTAAATCAACGTTGTTGAATACCGATGCATAACCGGTGAAAACGCCTGTTTCGGTGGTGGTGTTCACGTCCACCACAAGAGATTTATGTTTCACGTGAA
>ENA-OWLM01000053-OWLM01000053.1-metagenome-genome-assembly--contig:-NODE-53-length-40305-cov-3.648671_pt1 | contig 40305 bp, 38 predicted proteins | sample MGYA00245349_ERZ651102 | MGnify/ENA primary metagenome ERZ651102 (study PRJEB26857, sample SAMEA4031759) | metagenome | biome: human; feature: oral; material: saliva | place: Philippines | collected 2014 | study... | reverse complement strand
GCTTCATCACCGCGAACTCCACGATCAGGATGGCGTTCTTCGCCGCCAGCCCCACCAGCGTCACCAGACCTATCTGGAAGTAGACGTTGTTGGTGAGCCCCACGGCCCAGGTGGCGAGCAGGGCGCCGAACAGGGCGAACGGCACGGCGGTGATCACCGCAAACGGCAGGCTCCAGCGCTCATACTGGGCGGCCAGGATGAGGAAGATCATCACGATGCCGAAGCCAAACGCCATGGCGGCGCTGCCGGCGGCCGCTTTTTCCTGGTAGGCGGCGCCGGTCCACTCCAGCTTGGCGTCGTTGCCCAGCGTCTGGGCGGCGATCTCCTCCAGGGCCTTGATTGCCTGACCCGAGCTGATACCCGGTGCCGGCTGGGCCATGATCTTGGCGGCCGGGAAGATGTTGAAACGCTCGACCAGCTCGGGGCCGGTGGCATCGCGTACCGTGACCAGGCTGGTGAGGGGGATCATCTCGCCGCTGTTGGAGCGGACATAGACGTTGCGGATGTCATCCTTCTTGGCGCGGTAGTCCGCCTCGGACTGCAACTGCACCCGGTAGGTGCGGCCGAACTGGTTGAAGTCGTTGACATAGACCTGACCGAAGGTGGCCTGCATGGTGTCGAACACGGCGTTGATGGGCAGCCCCAGCGCCTTGGCCTTCTCGCGATCGAGATCCAGGAAGACCTGGGGCACGTTGGCGCGGAAGGTGGTGGTCACGCTGGCAAACTCCGGGCGCTCCTTGGCCGCGTCGAGCAGGCGTTGTACCTCGCCCGCGAAGGCGTGCACGTCGCCGGTACCCCGGTTCTGCAGGTAGCCTTCGAGGCCCCCGGTGGTGGACATGCCGGTGATGGGGGGCGGGTTGAAGGTGGCGGTGAAGCCATCGGCCAGCCCCATCAGACTCATCCCCTGGAAGGTCTTGGCCAGGGAGAAGGAGTCCTGCCCCTCGCCCTGACGCTCTTTCCAGTCTTTCAGGGTGATGAAGGTGAGGCCGCGGTTGCTGATGATGGAGCCGGACAGGATGTCAAAGCCCGAGAAGGTGACCACGTCCTTCACGTTGGGGTTGGCCATGGCCATCTTGTCGAAGTCGCTCGCGACCGCCTGGGTACGGGTCAGGGCGGCGGCATCGGGCAGCATGATGGAGCCGATGAGGTAGCCCTGATCCTCGTCCGGCACCAGGGCGCCCGGCACCTTGTTGAACAGCACATAGCTGCACCCCAGGATGATGGCGATGATACCGAAGGCGACGCCGACGCGGCGGTTGAGGAAGGCCACCCCGCGCACATAGCGGCGGGTCAGGGCATCAAACGCATTGTTGAACCAGACGAAGAAGCGGGCCGGCTGGTGGTGGCCTTCTTTCAACAGGATGGCGCACAGGGCCGGCGAAAGCGTCAGTGCCACCAGGCCGGAGATGGCCACCGACACGGCGATGGTGATGGCGAACTGCTTGTACATCACCCCCGTCATGCCGCCCATGAAGGCGACCGGCAGGAACACGGCCGAGAGCACCAGCACGATGGCGACCACGGGGCCGGAGACCTCCTGCATGGCGAGGACGGACGCCTCCTTGGCGGAGCACTTCTTCTCGCTCATGATCCGCTCGACGTTCTCCAGCACCACGATGGCGTCATCCACCACGATACCGATGGCGAGCACCATGCCGAACAGGGTCAGCAGGTTGATGGAGAAGCCCAGCATCAGCATGCCGGCGAAGGTACCGATGAGTGACACCGGCACCGCGATACAGGGGATCAGGGTGGCGCGGAAGTTCTGCAGGAAGAGGTAGACCACCACGAACACCAGCACGATCGCCTCGAGCAGGGTGTGGACCACCTCCTCGATGGAGATCTTCACGAAGTCGGTGGTGTCGTAGGGGATCTGATACTCCACGTCCGGCGGGAAGCGGCCCTGCAGGCGTTCCATGGTGGCGCGCACCTGATCGGCGACCGCGACCGCATTGGCCCCCGGTTGCAGGTAGGTGGCGATACCGATGGCCGGCTTGCCGTTGGCGCGGGCCAGCACGTCGTAGTCCTTGCCGCCGAGTTCGACCCGGGCCACGTCTTTCACCCGGATCTTGGAGCCGTCCGGCATGGCGCGGATGATGATACTCTCGAACTCCTTGACGTCATCCAGTCGCCCCTTGGTCTGCACCGTGTAGGTGAAGTCGGTGGGGGTGCTGGTGGGTTGGGAGCCGATCTTGCCCGCCGCGAACTGGGTGTTCTGCTCGCGAATGGCGCCGATCACATCGCTCGGGGTGAGCTGCAGCTGGGCCAGCCGGTCCGGGCGCAGCCAGATCCGCATGGCGTAGTCGGTGCCGCCGAACAGGGAGGTGTCCCCCACGCCGGGAATCCGCTTGAGCTCGTCGATGATGTTGAGCAGGGCGTAGTTCGACAGATAGGTGGTATCAAACGAACCGTTCGGGGATTGCAGGGTGATCACCTGCAGGATGGAGGTGGACTTCTTGCGCACCGTTACACCCTGCTTCTTCACCTCTTCCGGCAGCTGGGCCATGGCGGCCGAGACCCGGTTGTTGACGTCGATGGTCGCCTGATCCGGATCCACCCCGATGTCGAAGTAGACGTTGAGGTTCATCTGGCCGTTGGAGGCGGAGCCGGACTGCATGTAGATCATGTTCTCGACCCCGTTGACCTGCTGTTCAATGGGGGCGGCCACGGTCTGGGAGATCACCTCAGGGGTGGCACCCGGGTAGAAGGCGGTGACCGAGACCACGGCCGGGGTGATCTGGGGATACTGCTCCACCGGGAGCGCACGCATCGCCGCCAACCCGCCCAGCACGATGATGATCGAGATCACGCTGGCGAAGATGGGGCGTTCTATGAAGAACTTGGAAAACATGGGAGCTCCTTATTTGCCCGCGGCACCCTGGGTGATCTTGGCGTTGATCGCCTTCATCTCTTCGGCACTGACCGGTTTGACCACGGCGCCCGGGCGGGCTTTCATCAGCCCCTCGACGATGTAGCGATCGCCGACCTGCAGGCCGCTGTCGATGATGATGCCGCTGCTGATGGCCGGGCCCAGCTTGACCGGGCGCGGGCTCACCTTGTTGTCCGCATCCACCACCATCACCAGGCGATCGGCCTGGGACTGGACGATGGCGCGGGGCGGCACCACGATGGCGTCCTTGCGGGTACCCAGATCGATGGTCAGGCGCACGAACTGGCCGGGCAACAGGACGCCGTCTTTGTTGTCGAAGATGGCGCGGGCGCGGATGGTGCCGGTGGCCGGGTCGACCCGGCTGTCGGAGAAGTTCAGGCGCCCCGCTTGCGGGTAGGTGCTGCCGTCGGCCAGCTGGATGTGGGTGCGCCAGTCGGTGCTGCTCTTGGCCTCGATCTTGCCGCTCTTGACCGCGCTCTCGAAGTTCAGGCGATCCTGCTCCGAGTAGGAGAAGTTGACGTAGAGGGGATCGAACTGGGTGATGGTGGTCAGCAGGCTGCCCTCGCCGCTGGTGGCGATGAGGCTACCCTCGGACTGGGAGCTCTTGCTCGCCATGCCGTTGATGGGGGCGGTGACCTGGGTGTAGCTGAGGTTGAGCTCCGCCTCCTTCACCTTGGCCTGGGCCGCCTGCAGGCTGGCCAGGGCCGCCTCGTAGTTGGCGATGGTATCGTCATAGTCCTTGCGGCTCACCACCTGGCGCTTGAACAGCGGGATGACGCGATCCTTGTCGGCGCGGGCCTTGTTGAGGCGGGCCTGCTCCTGGGCCAGGGTGCCCTTGGCCTGCTCCAGCGCCACCTTGAAGGGGGCGGGGTCGATCAGGAACAGCTCCTGACCGGCGGTGACCGGCTGGCCTTCCACATAGGTGCGTTTGAGCAAGATGCCGCCGACCCGGGCGCGCACCTCGATCTCGCGATAGCCGGCGGTCTCCCCCACCATCTCGGTGGTGAGGGGCACGTCCCCGGACGCCGCCGTTTGTACCACCACGGGTACCGACGGCAGGGTATTGGCCGCATTCTCGGTGTTGTCACCACAGGCGCCAAGCGCCCCCGCCAGCGTCAGAGCTACCAGGCTCCGGATGATGCTGTGCTCCCTGCCTGCAGAACTGTTCATGTTACTACCCCTGTGAAATGAGGCCTTCAAGGTGGCCGCGTCTTGTTATTAATCGTTGATGGACTGTCCTTCGACAGAACTAAGTATGGTATTTCCCGAACTTGAACCGGAGCTGTTCCCATCGCCAATCCGCAAAAAGAAAACGATTTCTTTTTTCGGGTTTTTGGCGGGCGGCTATCCGGACTTCCGTGGCCAGGGGCCGGCAGGTTCCAGAACGGTGGCGGCAAGAGGGTTGCAAGAGGGCGGCGGGGGAGGGAAGAGGCGGTGATCGGCCGGATGGCGGCCGGGGATCTCGGGGGGCGGCGGCGGGATGACTCTCCAGTGGCAGGACTCAGGCGCCAGCGAGAAAGGGGGAGCTCAGGACCCCTCTGTCATGGGCCAGGGGCGGGCCGGTGTGACGATTGGGCGCCACCTCCTGGGTGGCATGCCTGTCACTGCAGCATGGCGGCTCAAGGATGTGGAAAGTATCCCCATCGGTGAGCCGCCATGATCAGATCATCACGCGAAGGTGGTCCAGATGGGGGCGTGATCGGAGGGCTTGTCGATGCCGCGCAGTTCGTAGTCGATCCCCACCTCGGTCACTCTGTCCTTGAGGGCGTCGGAGGCCATGATGAGGTCGATGCGCAGGCCCCGGTTCTCGTCAAAGCCGCGGGAGCGGTAGTCGAACCAGGAGAAGCGTTCGGACTCGGTGGGGTTGGCGGCGCGGAAGGTGTCGGTCAGGCCGAACCCCTTGAGGCGCTCCATCCACTCCCGCTCGATGGGCAGGAAGGAGCACTTGCCGTCCCGCAGCCAGCGCTTGCGGTTCGCCTCGCCGATGCCGATGTCGAGATCCGTGGGGGAGATGTTCATATCCCCGATCAGCGCTATCTGATCGCCGGGGGTGTGGTGGGTCTCGAGGTAGTGCTGCAGGTCCTCATAAAACTTCTGCTTGGCGGGGAACTTGGTCTCGTGATCCTGGCTCTCCCCCTGGGGGAAATAGCCGTTCATCACCTTGATGACGGAGCCGTCTTCCCGCTTGAAGCTGGCCATGATCATGCGGCGCTGGGCGTCTTCCGGATCGGTGGGGAAGCCCTTCTGCACCTCGAGCGGCGCCTGCTTGCTCATGATGGCGACCCCGTAGTGCCCCTTCTGGCCGTGGAAGACCACGTGGTAGCCCATGGCTTCCACGTCCGCGACCGGGAAGGCCTCGTCGTGGACCTTGATCTCCTGCAGGCCGATCACGTCCGGCTGGTGCTTGTCGATAAGGGCTTGCAACTGATGAAGACGGGCACGCAGGCCATTGATATTGAAAGAGATGATCTTCATGTTCGGGGTGCTCATGTCATTTTTATAAGTGGCTATTGGACTAGGAATCCGCGATGGATGCAAGTTCGGGGGCCGGGGAAGGGGGAAAGGTCCCCGGCTGCCAGCCTATCGGGTCATCTTCTTGACAAACACCACCACGAACAGCGCCAGCGTGAAGCTGCCGGTGAAGGCCTCGAAGGCGGCGAAGATCCGCGACAATCCCACCGGGGTGAAGTCGCCATACCCGAGCGTGGTGAAGGTCACCACGCTGTAGTAGAGGCATTCCAGCAGGAAGATGGCGTTCTGCTCCAGGGTGGCGTCCGGGCGATAGACGAGGTGCTCGCCCGCGAAGCTGAGGCCGAAGAAGAAGTAGAACACGCTGCAGATGAGGATGAGCAGCAGGGAGAAGAGTACCACCCGCATGGGGGCCTCGCCGTAGCCGCAGAAGAGGTCGACTATCCAGGAGGCAAAACGTTGATAGGACCAGAACGGCATCTGCAGACGGCGCATGGTGAGTTCCTGCTGGATGTAGCGTCCGGACATGGTGAAGATGCCCTGGGCCTCCGAGGCTTTGCGCAGGTCCCGGTAGGTCTCTTCCGCCTCCTTGAACCAGACGCGGGCCTGCTTGGGGTCCCGCTCCTTGCGCCCCTTTCTGTCCTGCATCAGCCGGGGGCCGGTATCCAGGTTGTCGAGCCGGGTGTTCTTCCAGCGGATGCCGAGTAGGTTGACGTCGTGCAGGGTCGCGCAGTGCAGGTTGGCGTCGCTGAGGTCGGCCTTCATCAGGCTGCCCCCCTTCATGCGCAGGCCGTAGAGGTGGGCGCCACGCAGGTTGGCGCGATAGAGGTTGCACTGCTCCAGCAGAAAGCCTGCCGGATCCTGCTTGTTCACCAGGTTGAGGCCGCTGAGCTCGGCGCGAGCCAGTTGCAGGCCGTGGCACAGGCCACCCTGGCGCACATAGTGCTCCAGGTCGGCCGCGGTGTCCGGGGATTGGTGGGGGGCTCTGGGGTCATGCCAGCGGCACAGATCCTGATCTCCCGCCTCTTCGGTGCAGTGGCGGCCATCGGCCACCAGGTATCGGCACATCGCCATGGTGTTGCCCCTCCCTTCCTGAAGTCTGTATCAGCATAGGTGAGGGGAGAGGGGCGCCGCTCAGGCGTGCTGGTGATATTCCTGACGCAGCTTGCGAAAACGCTCCTGCTGGGCCGGGTTCAGGGGAATGCCCTCCAGCACCCCCAGGGTCTCCTTGCACTCGGCGCCAAATTCCGGGCTCTTGCGGTTCTTCTGCATCAGCTGCAGCAGCACCTGGATCTTGTTGAGGGCCGCCCCGGTATTGGCGGGCGCCCGGCGCAGCGCCTCGCGAAAGTGGCCAAGGGCCTGCTCCAGCTCCCCGCTCTGATAGGCCTTGATGCCCAGATCGTTGAGCTGCTGGTAGCGCTGGCGGCGCTCCTGCACCGTCTTGTCGTCCCGGGTCACCTGGATGCAGGTGGTGAGCAGCCGATCCTCGTCTTCGGCCAGCAGGGCCTGCAGGCTTTCGGCGTACTCGAACTCCCCGAGCTGGTAGAGGGCGAGTATGGTCTCGCCGAGCAGGGCGGGGGGCATGGTGTCCGGCTTGTCCAGCCAGTTCTGGTTGGCGCGATAGAGCATCTTCTTGCCCTTGAGCAGCTCCCCCAGGGCGATGCGCACCCGAGCCTGGCAGATCTGCTCGAACACCGGGTAGTTGAACTCCGCCATCATCAGGGAGTCCCGGATGCGCGACAGGGCCGAGTTCACCTGCTTTTGCAGGTTGGCGATGTGATAGCTGTCGTTGCTGTTGAGGGCGTAGAGGGTCAGGGTCTGGATATAGGCCCCGAGATAATGCGGCGTGCGGTGGATGGAGTTGCGCGACAGGTCGATGAGGGAGAGCAGCACGTCCTTGGCCTGGCCGTAGTCGTGGCGCAGCAGGCACACCTCCGCCAGGCGGCGGGAGAGCTGCACCGACTGGGGGGAGATATCCACCGCTCGCCTCAGCTCCTGCTGGGCCTGCTCATCCTTGCCGAGCGCCAGCAGGGACTCCGCCAGCCAGAGGTAGGCCTCCACCATCAGGGGAGTGTGTTTCAGGGTCGCCTGCAGGTGGCTCACCGCCTCGTCGTGCAGCCCGAGGGTGTGGCACGCCTTGCCCAGGGTGAGCCGGGCCCAGCTGTTCTCCTGCCCGGCCAGCAGCTGGCGCATCAGGCTGCGCGCCTCCTTCGCCTGCCCCAGCTTGAGCTGGGTATCGGCCTGCAGGCAGCGGCAGAAGTTGGCAAAGCGGGGCACCGCATCCGCCTGTCTGGCACAGGCTTCGGCCAGGGCGGGCAGATCGTTTCGGGTGAGGGCGCTGAAGACGCTCTCCAGGGACTGGCGGCGGGCGATGGCGCGTTTGAGGCGAAACGAGAACTGCTCCTGGGAGAAGGGCTTCATCAGGTATTCGTCGGGCTCGGCCTCCAGCGCGCTCAGCACCATGGCGCGGGAGCTGTCGCTGCTGACCATGATCACCACGCTCTGGGGCGGGATGAGTTGCTGATCCCGCAGGCTCTCCAGCAGCTGGCGGCCGTTCTCGCCGGCTCCCAGTTCGTAGTCCAGCAGATAGATGTCGAAACTCTCTTTCTGGCAGCGGCGGCGCGCCTCGTCCGCGGAGTTGGTGTAGGTGATGCGGTTGATGCCGATGTTGATCAGCATCGCCTTCATCATCATCTGGAAGGATCGCTGCTCGTTGACCAGCAGGATATGCCTGGGCTTGGGCTGGGCTTTCTTCTCTGGCGCGGGTTGAGGTGTCTGCATCTGTCTGGCATCGAGGCGCTGCGGGCTGGTGAGAGAAGTGTGCCATCAAAGTCCGCAGGCAGGCAATTGCACGTGGGAAGGGGGACCGGTTTTTCCTGGCGGGCTGGCGCCGAAAAAATCGACTCGCACCCTTGATCTTCGTCAAGGAGAGGCGAGATGGCAGTGGCGGGGGCGGGCCCGGTTTTTAGACTTGAAGAGAGACAGATGACGGGGAGCGGCAAGCGGGCGCGGTGCTCGCCTGCGCTCCATGCGTCCTATAAGGAGGAATCAAATGAGTTTGCTACCGAGTCGTACCAGCCTGTTTGATGACCTGTTTCACGACATGGCCTCCGGCTTCTACATCCGGCCCCTGCACGGGGATCCGCTGCCCAGCCAGATCAAGCTGGATCTCAAGGAGAGCGACGGCGGCTACCTGCTGCAGGCGGAACTGCCCGGGGTGGCGAAGGAGGACATCCACGTGGAGGTACACGGCAAGCTGGTGACCCTGAAGGCGGAGATCCGCCAGCATGACAGCCAGAGCAAGGATGAGCGCGCCCTGCGCAGCGAGCGCTATTATGGCAGCGTGTCGCGCACCGTCGAGCTGCCGGTGGAGGTGACGCCGGAGCAGGTTGTCGCCCGCTTCGACAACGGCATCCTCACCCTGCAACTGCCCAAGCAGGCGGTGACCCCGGCGCCCCACCGCATTCCCATCGAGTAGCGCCGGCTTGCACACCAAGAGGCCCCGCACTGCGGGGCCTCTTTATTCATGGCGGCTTGTTTATGGTTGCCTGGGAGCCAGATAGGGGGCGAACTCGGGGGTGTGGCGCGCCACAAACCCCTGATCCGTCTTCTCGATGAGATAGACCGCCAGCTTGTGCTCCCGGGCGAACGCCATGGCCCGCTCTGGCCCCATCACCATGAGGGCGGTGTCCAGGGCATCGGCCTCCAGCGCCGTCGGGGTGATGACGCTGGCGGAGACCAGCCTGTGGGTCACGGGCTGGCCGGTGGCGGGGTCGATGATGTGGGAGTAGCGCTTGCCGTCGAGCTCGTAATAGTTGCGATAACTGCCGGCGGTGCTCACCGCCATGCCGTTCGGGGTGACCACGTCCTCGATGGCGCCGGGCCTGTCAGAGGGCTCGACGATGGCCACCCGCCAGGGATTGCCCTTGGCGTTGTGGCCCTTGCTGCGCACGGCGCCCGCCACCTCGATGAGGTAGTTGTGCACCCCCTTTTGCTCCAGCAGGCCGGCTATCTCGTCGGAGGCCGCCCCCTCGCCCAGGGTGGAGAGGTCGAGATAGAGTGCGGGGATGGCCTTGCCGAGCAGGAAGTGATCCCCCTCTGGGGTCAGGGTCAGGCGGTCGATGCCCACCTTCTGGCGGGCGCTGGCGATCTGCTCGGCGCTGGGGCGCTTGACGGGACGCTTGTCCGGCCCGAATCCCCACAGGTTGACCAGGGGGCCCACGGTGACGTCGAGCTTGCCTTTGGTGAGATGGCCGGCGTCTATGCCCTGCTGCACTATCCTCGCCATGGTGGCGGGAATGGCCAGGGGGGGCTGGCCGCTGCCCTGATTGAAGCGGGAGATGAGGGAGTCCGGGTCATAGGTGGAGATCTCGTGGTTCATGCGCGCCAGCAGGGCGTCCACCTCCTGCTGCAGTGCCGGCTTCCCGCCCGGGAAGGGGTCACTCAGGGTCACCGCGTAATAGGTGCCCATGGTCTTGCCCTGAATGCGGGTCTGGGTCGGGGCGGGCTGGCAGGCGCCCAGCAGCACTATCAGCGGGAGCAGCAGGGCGCGCCGGGCCCGGCGTATGGCGGGTGTGTTCATCTCAATTCTCGCGGGAGTCGTCGACGGGGGAGCAGCTTAGCCAAGGGCGTTCGGGTTGGCGAGCTGGCCAAGTGCCCGACCCCTGCAAATAATTAAGCCGGTCGGTCTGTTGACCAATCCGGCGTTGTTGCCGTCCCAAAGGCAGGGCAGAGGAGTGACCCGGCCCGCAGCTTTGAACAAAAGCGGTCGTCACCCGGCGGCATTTGAATACAATGAAGATCGATTCTGACAGCATCTTTGCTCGGCGCCACTCGGGTTGGCGAGGCGAGTTTGCTGCCATCCATCGCCATCAAAGGAGAAGATGATGAAAAAGGTATTAGCCCTGCTGCTTCTGAGCTCCCTCGCCGCCCCGGCCCTGGCCGACGAGTGTGCGCTGACTATCGAAGGCAATGACGCCATGCAGTTCAACCAGCAGGCGATGAGCGTGCCGGCGACCTGCAAGGAGGTGACGGTGACCCTGAACCATACCGGCAAGCTGCCGGTGGCCAACATGGGTCACAACTGGGTGCTGGCCAATACCGCCGACTACCAGGCCGTTGCCACCGCGGGCATGAGTGCCGGTGCCGATCATGACTACCTGCCCAAGGACGATGCTCGCATCCTGGCCCACACCAAGCTGGTGGGCGGCGGCGAGAGCACCAGCGTCACCTTCAAGACCGAGGGGCTGGCGGGCAAGGATCTCACCTTCTTCTGCTCCTTCCCCGGCCACTTCGCCATGATGAAGGGCACCTTCAAGGTCGGTTGAGGGACCCCTTGCACAGACAGACAAAAGCCGGGCATTGCCCGGCTTTTCTGTCTTCGTCATCGGACAGGAGGCGGATTCACTTTTCCTGCAGGGTAAAGAAGGCGATGGTGGTTTTCTTGCCGCACTCGAAGTGGATGCTCACCTCATCGCGGATCACCAGGGTCTCGTTGGGGGCGACGCTCTGCCCCTGCACGGTGAGCTGGCCCTCCAGCAGGTGGCAGAGGTAGGTCTTGTCCGCCTCCAGGGTGAGGCTCAGGGGGAAGGGCAGGGTGAGCACCCGCAGATTGGCGCTGAGGCGATCCGGGTGGTAGATAAGCCCGAGATCCGTCACCTCTTTTTTGAGCAGCTCGCAGTGGGTCTCGTCGTCCCCGCTGAAGTGGGCCGCCTCGAAGGTCGCATAGGGGTGGCCGTTGAGCACGAAGCCGGCACCGCTGACGGGCAGCAGAATGCGCTGGTAGCCGGGGAAGCGGGAGAAGGCCCCCGGCCCCTTGATGGGCGCCGAGCTCAGGCGGTAGTCAAAGTCGAGCCTGTCGAGGCTGGCCCCGGCAGGGGAGATGAGGATCTGGGCCGTGGTGCCCTGCTTGTTTTTCCAGGGCATCTTCAGCTGGTCGGACTCTTTAATCAGGGTGATCACTAGGGGGCCTCGACGGGGAAAGGGGAGAGTGAGGCCAGTGATACCATCTCCGGGAGTGGCTCACAAGGCGCCGCCAGCGGGTACTGCGCCGGTTGGCCACAAATCAGACAGGGTGGCGGCGCATGTCGGCGTTGGATCTACCCGGTTGATCCCAAACCCTTTTCTATCTTGCACAGCAGTTGCTGAAGCTGCTGCACCTCTGCCGGCTCCAGCAAGGCACACAGCTGCTCGTCGAGCGACGCAGCCAGCTGCTCCGCCTGGCTGACGCGGTCGCAGGCCAGTGGGGTCAGGGCGAGACAGACGCTGCGCTTATCCGTCGGATGGGGCTGCTTCTCTATCAGCCCCTGTTTCTCCATCTCCTGCAGCAGGCGTGTGACCTGCGCCTTGTCGCGGCCCGACTGCTGCGCGATGAGCTGGGGGGTGGCCGGGTCGTGGGCGTGGATCAGTTGCAGCACCTTGTAATGCAGGGGGCTGAGGGAGAGCTGCTGTACCCGGAAATGCTGCGCCAGGGCGATCTTGTACTGATCCAGGATCCGGAAGAGGTGGTTCGATAATTTCATGGTTGATAAAGTCAACTTAAATTGGTTTAATTGATTTTATCAACCATGTGGGCAAAAGCCCAGCCCGAGAGGAGAGGAAGCATGCCACACCAGTATCGTGTACAGGTCCAGTCGCTGGACGGCGAGGCCCCCGCGCTGCAGTTCGAGTGCCAGAATCACGACGACATCTTTGCCATCCTGGCGCTCAGCAAGGGGAAGCTGGCCATGTCGGAGCAGGAACATCAGGCGTTTATCGTCGGATTGAAGTTGTTCGGCGAAGTGATGATGCAGCATCGCAAAGACGAGCTGTTCAAAGAGTTTCTCCCCCATTTCAAGCAATTCATGGGGCAGCTGAAGCGCACGGCTCGGGGCCAGGCCGTGGGCACCGACCCGTCCCGGGAGTGAGGCCCAGTCGCTTCGGGGAATAAGGGAGAGGGCCCGTGCCCTGGCTACCCCGGTCATGGTGCTGACCCATGTTTGCCATGGCCGTTGGGGAGGCCGCCATTAGCGGGATAAGGGAACCTGTCATCACGCTTGATGCAGATGAAACCCCAAGGTTGTGATCCCGGCGCTGTTAAAGTGGTGATGGGTCGTTACACTGGCGGCTCTGTTCTATGGAGGCCCCATGACCCACAAGATCATTCTGGATACCGATCCCGGCATCGATGATGCCATGGCCATTCTCTTCGCCGAGGCGCATCCCGCCATCGATCTGCTCGCTATCACCACCGTATTTGGCAATGCCACCATCGAGAACGGCACCCACAACGCCCTCTGGCTCAAGCAGAAATATGCCATGAAGGCCGACGTGGCCCAGGGGGCCGCCGCGCCCCTGCTGCGGGATCCCGTGGGCCCCACCACTGTGGTGCACGGTCCCACCGGCTTTGGTGATGTGCAGGCGGGGGAGGTGAGTCTCTCAGCGGATCCCCGCCCGGCCTGGCAATACATCGTCGAGACGGTGAAGGCCCATCCCGGCGAGATCACCCTGGTGACCATAGGGCCGCTGACCAACCTGGCGCTGGCGCTGCAGGCCGCCCCCGAGATCGCCGGCCTGGTCAGGGAAGTGGTGGTGATGGGGGGCGCCTTTGGCGTCAACGGCCATCGCGGCAACGTGACCCCCTATGCGGAGGCCAATATCCACGACGATCCCGAGGCCGCCGATGTGGTGTTCACCGCCGACTGGCCGGTGGTGATCATCGGGCTCGACGTCACCCAGCAGAGCGTCTTCAGCGGTGCTTACCTGGATGCCCTGCGGGACGAGGCAGGGGAGCCCGGTCGCTTCCTGTGGGATGTCAGCCGCTTCTACCTGCGTTTCTACTCGGCGCGCATCGGCATGGAGGGCTGCCATGTGCACGACCCGTCCGCCATCGCCTATGTGATAGATCCTTCCCTGTTCACCCTGCGGGAGGGGCCGGTGCGCGTCATCACCCAGGGGCCCGCCATCGGCCATACCCTGCAAAAGTTCGACGGCAACTCCCATCCCCACGACGAGTGGGCGGCCTGCCCGGCCCAGCGGGTCGGGGTGGCGGTGCGGGATCAGGCGCTGCTGGCGCTCTACCGCGATACCCTGATCGCCTGGGGCAAGGGGCGCTGAGCGCGGGGATGGCGAAAGCGTGACGCCGGCCGGGGCCTCACCGGTCGGCACCGCTTATACTGACGCACATCGAGTGAACGGGAGGGAGAAGCAATGGCCTGGTTGTCTCTGTTGGTGGCGATAGCCCTGATCTGGTGGCTGATGACGCTGGGGCGCGGTGCCCTGTTCGAGATCCGGCTCGCGCCGGGCAAGGTGGTGGTGAAGCGGGGCTCGGTGCCGCCGCGTTTCCTCGCGCAGGCGAAGCAGGTCTTGCAGCAGGATCCGGTGCGCGGTCGCATCCTGGGTCAGCGGGACGGCGGCGGCGTCAGGCTGGTCTTCTCCCGCTCCATTCCGGAGCCCGTGGCCCAGCGCCTGCGCAACATCTTCCCCTACGGGGACTACCGGAGCACGACTCCGGAGGGGAGCAAGCCCCGCTAGGCGCCTCCCTTGCACCAAACCACGTCGGATCTGCCAGACGCCGGGCCTGCTGCCCGGCGTCTGCCTTTCCGGCCGCCGTCAGCGCGGCCTTTGCAGGGGCTCTGTCGCCTCGACCAGGAAGTCGATAAAGGCGCGGGCCTGGGGGGTGAGGAAGCGGCCGCCGCGAAACACCGCGTGGATCTCGTCGTGGCGATCCTCGTGGGGAGACCCTGCTGGCCCAGTGCCTGATGCAGGTCGTCACCATCAATGCCTGGAACCGGATTGCCGATGCGGCCCGTAGGGAGCATCCCCACCCCTGAGTGACAGTCCCCGGGGGAGCAGGAAACGATGGCAGGCAGGGCCCCTCATGGGGCCCTTTTTCTGGGTGGGTGTCGGTCAGGGCGGGTCGTCATCCGCTTTTGTCGGCCCCAGGAAGTTAATCATACGAATGTTTGATTAATTATTTTTTTAATCTTCCCCGGAAAATACGCATCCAGATCAAGGCATGTGTTTTTGGCCTGTGCCTGTGAAAGGGGTTGTTCGGCTCTTAAAATGTCGTGAAACCCGGATAAAAATAGAACAACCTGATGGTTTTGTTTAATTCGTGAGCGATTCCGGCGGGAAAAAAGATTAACGGAAGATGAATTGCCGGGCTGTGACATGAGTAAATTGGTCATTGTCAAGGGATTAACATCTGACACTCGTTTTCATCACCTCTGGAACATTTGCGGGATTAATTTTTCATGTTGTTCACATGCCGGTCTGATGCAATAAAATGCTGCATTTTTTTATACCAATAAGCCTTCAAAAGATGAGGACATTGCATGAGACTCTTTGACGTGAAGAGGGGCTTGGGCGCTTTGCTGTTGCTCGCGACTGCCAGCTTGCTGAGCGGTTGCGACATGGCTCTGATGAGCCCCAAGGGGCAAGTTGGTCTGGAGCAGAAGTCACTGATATTGACCGCACTCGGTTTGATGCTGATTGTGGTGGTGCCTGTGATCGTGATGGCGGTGGCGTTCGCTTATAAATACCGAGCGTCCAACACCAGCGCCACCTATGCGCCGGACTGGGCTCACTCCAACAAGATTGAGGCGGTCGTCTGGACCGTACCCGTCATCATTATCGCCATCCTGGCGGTGATTACCTGGAAAACCTCCCATTCTCTGGACCCCTACAAACCACTGGAATCCGAGGTTAAACCCATTCAGGTCGATGTCATTTCCCTTGACTGGAAATGGTTGTTTGTCTATCCGGAACTGGGCATTGCCTCAGTCAACGAGCTGGCATTCCCGGTCAATACCCCGGTCAACTTCCGCGTGACCTCCGACACCGTGATGAACTCCTTCTTCATTCCCCAGCTGGGCGGCCAGATCTACGCCATGGCGGGCATGCAGACCAAGCTGCACCTGATCGCCAACGAAGCGGGCGAGTACAAGGGCATCTCGGGCGGCTACAGCGGTGCCGGCTTCTCCGGCATGAAGTTCAAGGCCATCGCGACCCAGGATCAGGCCGGTTTCGACGCCTGGGTAGCCAAGGTGAAGGCCTCTTCCAAGGCGCTGAACACCATGGATGAGTTCGATGCCCTGGCCAAGAAGAGCGAAAACCACCCGGTTGAGTACTTCGCCAGCGCCGATCCCAAGCTGTTCGTCAACATCATCAACAAGTTCATGGGCGGCATGTCCCATGGTGGTCACGACACCCAGAAAGCGGGCGCCGCTGACCACGAGGGCATGAACCACGAAACCATGAACCACGAAGCCATGAATCATGACGCCATGAACCATGAGGCCCCGACCGAGGGTGCCATGGACGAGCAGGCCATGAACCATGACGCCCATGCCGGACACATGGCCATGTCGGCCGACAAGAGTGTGAAAGCAGGATCCGAGGAATAATCGATGTTTGGAAAATTGACACTCGAGGCTATTCCGTACCATGAACCCATCATCATGGTCACGATAGCCGGTATCATCTTGGGTGGGCTGGCCATCGCCGGTCTCATCACTTACTACGGCAAGTGGCAATATCTGTGGAAAGAGTGGCTGACCTCGGTCGACCACAAGCGCCTCGGTATCATGTATCTCATTCTGGGCATGGTCATGCTGCTGCGCGGCTTCGCCGACGCTGTCATGATGCGTGGTCAGCAGGTCCTGGCCTCTGCGGGCAGCGAAGGCTATCTCAACGCCCATCACTACGACCAGATCTTCACCGCTCACGGCGTCATCATGATCTTCTTCGTGGCCATGCCGCTGGTGATCGGTCTGATGAACATCGTGGTGCCGCTGCAGATCGGTGCCCGTGACGTCGCCTTCCCCTTCCTGAACAACCTGAGCTTCTGGTTCACTGCCGCGGCCGTGGTGCTGATCAACGTCTCCCTCGGGGTCGGTGAATTCGCCCAGACCGGCTGGCTGGCCTATCCGCCCTTGTCGGGGCTGGAGTTCAGCCCGGGGGTCGGGGTCGACTACTGGATCTGGAGTCTGCAGATCTCGGGTCTGGGGACCCTGCTGACCGGCGTGAACTTCTTCGCTACCATCATCCGCATGCGTGCCCCCGGCATGACCATGATGCGCCTGCCGGTCTTCACCTGGACCGCCCTGTGTGCCAACATCCTGATCATCGCCTCCTTCCCGATCCTGACTGTCACCATCGCCCTGCTGACCGCAGACCGTTACCTCGGTACCCATTTCTTTACCAATGACATGGGTGGCAACATGATGATGTACATCAACCTGATCTGGGCCTGGGGTCACCCCGAGGTGTACATCCTGGTACTGCCGGTCTTCGGTATCTTCTCCGAAGTGGTGGCGACCTTCTGCAAGAAGAAGCTGTTCGGTTACACCTCCCTGGTGTGGGCAACCGTGGCGATCACCGTGCTGTCGTTCATCGTGTGGCTGCACCACTTCTTCACCATGGGGTCCGGTGCCAACGTGAATGCCTTCTTCGGCATCACAACCATGATCATCTCCATCCCGACCGGGGTGAAGATCTTCAACTGGCTGTTCACCATGTACCGCGGTCGCATCGAGTTCACCTCGCCCATGCTGTGGACCGTCGGCTTCATCATCACCTTCACCGTGGGTGGCATGACCGGGGTACTGCTCTCCGTGCCGGCCGCCAACTTCGTGCTGCACAACAGCCTGTTCCTGATCGCCCACTTCCACAACGTCATCATCGGCGGCGTGGTGTTCGGTTGCTTCGCCGGTATCACCTACTGGTTCCCGAAAGCGTTCGGCTTCAAGCTGGATGACGTCTGGGGCAAGCGCGCGTTCTGGTTCTGGATCACCGGCTTCTTCGTGGCCTTCATGCCGCTCTACGTACTGGGCTTCATGGGCATGACCCGTCGCGTCAGCCAGAACATCGATCCCGAGTTCCATGGCATGCTGGTGGTTGCCGCCTGCGGCGCCGGCCTCATCGCCATCGGCGTACTGTGCCAGGTCATCCAGATCGTGGTCAGTATCCGCGACCGCGAGAAGAACCGCGACCTGACCGGCGATCCCTGGGGGGGCCGTACCCTGGAGTGGGCTACTTCCTCTCCGCCCCCCTTCTACAACTTCGCCATCGAGCCGAAGGTGAAGGGTCTGGACGCCTTCTGGGAAGCCAAGCAGGACGGCAGCGCCTACCGCAAGCCGGCCCAGTATGCTCCCATCCACATGCCCAAGAACTCCGGCGCCGGCGTCATCATCGCCGCCTTCAGCACCGTGTTCGGCTTTGCCATGATCTGGCACATCTGGTGGATGGCCATCGCCGGCTTCATCGGCATGATCGCCACCTGGATCATCCACAGCTTCAACGACGATGTGGACTACTACGTACAGGTTGACGAGATCGAGCGCATCGAAGGTCAGCATTTCGACAACATCAACAAGGTGGCTTAATTCCATGGCGACTGACGTACTACATCACTCTCACGGTGCCCATGAGGATGGGCACCACGATGCCGGTGCCACCAAGGTATTCGGTTTCTGGATCTACCTGATGAGCGACTGCATCCTGTTCGCGACCCTGTTCGCGACCTATGCGGTCCTGGTCAACGGCACTGCCGGCGGTCCCACCGGCAAGGACATCTTCGAACTGCCGTTCGTGTTTGCCGAAACCATGCTGCTGCTGCTGAGCTCCATCACCTTCGGGTTCGGCATGCTGGCCATGAACAAGAACAAGGTCGGGGCGGTCAACACCTGGCTGTTCGTCACCTTCCTGCTGGGTGCCGGCTTCATCGCGATGGAGATCTACGAGTTCCATCACCTGATCGTCAATGATGCGGGCCCGGATCGCAGCGGCTTCCTGTCTGCCTTCTTCACCCTGGTGGGTACCCACGGTATCCACGTGACCAGCGGCCTTATCTGGATCATCGTGATGATGGTGTCGATCACCAAGAAGGGGCTGACCGATCGCAACCGTACTCGCCTGATGTGCCTGAGCCTGTTCTGGCACTTCCTCGACGTGGTGTGGATCTGCGTCTTCACCGTGGTCTATCTGATGGGGGTCATGTAATGAGTCATTCCGTTGACAATCACGGCGCCAGCCACGGCAGCGTCAAGTCCTACATGATCGGCTTCGTGCTGTCACTCATCCTGACCGCCGTGCCGTTCTGGATGGTGATGGACGGCTCCGCCTCCCACGCCGTGGTGCTCGGCACCGTGGTGGGCATGGCGGTGGTGCAGATCTTCGTGCATCTGGTCTACTTCCTGCACATGAACACCTCGTCCGAGGAGCGCTGGAACCTGGTGGCACTGATCTTTACCGTGCTCATCATCGCCATCGTGGTCGTGGGTTCCCTGTGGATCATGTACAACCTCAACATCAACATGATGGTTCACTGAGCGGGTTGATGATGATGAAGCAATACCTGCAAGTGACCAAGCCGGGCATCATCTTCGGTAACCTCATCTCGGTTATCGGGGGATTCCTGCTGGCCTCGAAGGGGAGCCTGGATGTGCCCCTGTTCATCCTGACCATGGCAGGGGTGTCACTGGTGGTGGCCTCCGGTTGCGTGTTCAACAACTACATCGACCGGGACATCGACTGCATCATGGAGCGGACCAAGAACCGCGCCCTGGTGCGCGGGCTCATCGCCCCCGGTGTGTCGCTCTGGTATGCCACGGCGCTGGGCGTTGCGGGCATTGCACTGCTCTACTTTGCGGCCAATCCGTTGGCCGCCTTGCTGGCGGTGCTGGGCTTCCTGGTTTATGTGGGGGTCTACAGCCTCTACATGAAGCGCCACTCAGTCTACGGCACCCTGGTCGGCAGCCTGTCCGGCGCCGCGCCGCCGGTCATCGGCTACTGCGCGGTGAGCGGCCAGTTTGACTCCGGTGCGCTTATCCTGCTGGCGATCTTCAGCCTGTGGCAGATGCCGCACTCCTATGCGATCGCCATCTTCCGCTTCAAGGATTACCAGGCGGCCAACATCCCGGTGCTGCCGGTGGTGAAGGGGATCCCCGTGGCCAAGCTCCACATCACCCTCTACATCCTGGCGTTCATGGTGCCGACCCTGATGCTGTTCCTCGGCGGCTACGCCGGTTACAAGTATCTGGTGGTGGCGACCGCGGTGAGCGTCTGGTGGCTGGGGATGGCGCTGTCTGGCTACAAGGCGGCGGTGGATGACTCCCTGTGGGCACGCAAGCTGTTCATGTTCTCCATCGTGACCATCACCTGCCTCAGCGTGATGATGTCGGTGGACTTCCAGCCCGATGCCGCACCCGTCCTGGTGACCATGCTGCCTTGAGTGGCGAGTATCACCGCTGTGATGTGACGCAGGAAAATCAATAGAATCCAGAGCCGGGAACCTTCCCGGCTCTGTTATTATGTGGCCCCCCGTGCGGGGGTTCCCGGATCCTGCCGGGTGGAGGCAGGGCGCCATTCACCCGGATCTCTTCTCTCTTCTTGTCTATCGAGGCCCTCATGAATGATTTCACCATGACGAGGGGCGAGCGACGCGCGACCTGGGCGCTCGGCTCCGTCTTCTCCCTGCGCATGCTCGGCATGTTTATGGTGCTGCCGGTGCTGACCACCTACGGCATGTCTCTCGCGGGGGCGTCCGAAGCCCTCATTGGCCTGGCCATCGGCATCTACGGCATGACCCAGGCCCTGTTGCAGATCCCCTTCGGCCTGCTCTCCGACAGGGTGGGGCGCAAGCCCCTCATCGTCGGCGGCCTGCTGATGTTTGCAATCGGCAGCGTGGTCGCGGCCCTGAGCGACTCCATCTGGGGCGTTATCGTCGGCCGCGCCCTGCAGGGCAGCGGCGCCATCTCCGCCGCCGTCATGGCGCTCTTGTCGGATCTCACCCGCGAGCAGAACCGCACCAAGGCGATGGCCTTCATCGGGGTGAGCTTTGGCATCACCTTCGCCATCGCCATGGTGACCGGCCCCCTCATCACCCATGCGGTGGGGCTCAGTGGTCTGTTCTGGCTCATCGCCCTGCTGGCCCTGTGCGCCATCGCCCTGGTGATCTGGGCGGTGCCGACCCCGGCGGCGCACCTGCTTAACCGCGAGTCCGCCATGGTGCGCGGCAGTTTTCGCACCGTGCTCACCAACGGGCGTCTGCTCAAGCTCAACCTCGGCATCCTCTGCGTCCACACCCTGCTGATGGCGAGCTTCGTGGCGCTGCCGCCGCTGCTGGAGCGCGCCGGGCTGCCCCGGGACGACCAGTGGCAGGCCTACCTCGCCACCATGGCCATCGCGTTCGTGAGCGTGGTGCCTTTCATCATCTACGCCGAGAAGCGCCGCCAGATGAAGCGGGTCTTCCTCTGCTGCGTGGTGGTGATGCTGGTTGCCGAGCTGGTGCTCTGGCAGAGCGGCGCCCGGCTCTGGGCCCTGCTCGCCGGGTTGCAGCTCTTCTTCATCGGCTTCAACGTGATGGAGGCGCTGCTGCCGTCCCTCATCAGCAAGGAGTCGCCACCGGGCTACAAGGGCACCGCCATGGGGGTCTACTCCACCAGCCAGTTCCTCGGGGTGGCCATCGGCGGCAGTCTCGGCGGCCTGCTCTACGGCCTGGGGGGCGGCCCCCTGGTGTTTGGCGGCTGCGCCGCCCTGGCCCTCGTTTGGCTTGGAGTCAGCCTCACCATGGCCGAGCCCCCCTATGTCAGCAGCCTGCGCATCGTACTGCCTGAAGGGGTGGAGGCGACCCCGGCCCTGGAGCAGCGGATCCGCGCCTGCGACGGGGTGAGCGACGTGCTGCTGGTGCGGGAGGAGCACTCCCTCTACGTGAAGGTGGACAGCAAGCGCCTGACCCGCAGCGATCTGGAGCGGCTGGTGGCCCTCTGAGGGGAGGATGGGGCGCGGCTGCTATGCTGAGATCCTCAATCACAGGAGGAGAGTCTCATGTCATATGTGGATGGCTTTGTGATCGCCGTGCCCACGGCCAACAAGCAGGCCCTGATCGATCATGCGGGGCAGTTTGATCCCATCTTCCTCGAATATGGCGCCACCCGGGTGTTGGAGTGCTGGGGGGACGACGTGCCCCACGGCAAGCAGACCGACTTCTACCGTGCGGTGGCGGCGAAGGAGGATGAAACCGTGGTCTTCTCCTGGGTGGAGTGGCCGAGCAAGGCGGTGCGGGACGAGGCCATGACCAGGATGATGCAGGATCCCAGGATGGACCCCGCGAATCCCCTGCACCAGACCATGCCGTTTGACGGCACCCGCATGATCTACGGGGGCTTCACCCGGGTGCTGGAGCTCAAGGCCTGAGCCGCAATGTGGATGTGAAAAGCCCGCCTCTCGGCGGGCTTTTTCATTGGGGCAGGGCGGGGGATCCGCGCAGGTCAGCCCGGGCGCCAGAAGGGCTTGTCCCCGAGGATGGTGGCCCTGTGCATCACCCGGCGCGCCGGCAGGTAGTCGGCATTGGCGTAGTGCTGGGTCACCCTGTTGTCCCAGATGGCGATGTCGTTCTCCTGCCAGCGCCAGCGCACCTGAAACTCGGGGCGGGTGATGTGCTCGAACAGAAAGCCCAGCAGCGCCTCGCTCTCCTTGGGGGACAGCCCGGGCAGCCGAGTGGTGAACCCCTCGTTGACGAACAGGGCCTGCCGTCCGCTCACCGGGTGGGTGCGGATCACCGGGTGGCGCAGGGGTGGGTGACGGGCCACGGCGGCCTGCCAGCGCTGGCGCTCCTCCTCGCTGCCGTCGTGCCGGTGGGCCGGGAACGACTTGGTGAAGTCGTGCTCCGCCTCCAGCCCCGCCAGCAGGGTTTTCAGGGGCGGGGAGAGGGCCGCCAGCGCCGCGATGCCGCTGGCCCAGAGGGTGTCTCCCCCGGTGGGAGGCAACTGCTTGGCCGCCAGAATGGCCAGAGCCGGGGGGGTCTCGATAAAGGTGACGTCCGTGTGCCAGTTGTCGTTGTCCGGCGGATTGTCGTCGTGGGTATCGAGCACGATGATCTCCTCGGCCTCCTCCGTGTGGGGATAGACGGGGTGGATGTGCAGATCCCCGAAGCGGTTCGCCAGTGCCCGCTGCGCTCGCGGGGTGATGGGCTGGTCTCGCAGGAAGAGCACCTGGTATTTGAGCAAGGCCCGGTGGATCTGCTCGAACTGCCCCTGGGTCAGGGGCTCGGCCAGGTTGACGCCGGCGATCTGGGCGCCGATATGGGGTCCCAGCGGTGTGATGGTCAGCTTGTCAGTCATTGTTCTTCTCCATGCCAGGGGGTGAGCCTGCGCTGCAGGGCGCGCAGGCCCAGTTCCAATACGAAGGCGATCACGGCGATCACCAGAATGCCCGCCAGCACCACGTCGGTGGCGAGAAACTCGCCGGCGGATTGCACCATGAAGCCCACTCCCCGGGTGGCGGCGATAAGCTCGGCCGCCACCAGGGTGGACCAGCCCACCCCGAGCCCGATGCGCAGCCCGGTCAGGATGTCCGGCAGGGCGCTTGGCAGGATCACGTGCCAGAGCACCTGGGACCGGGATGCCCCCAGCGCCTGCGCCGCCCGCACTCGCACCGCGTTGGCGCTCTGCACCCCCGCCAGGGTCGCCAGGGCCACGGGGGCGAAGATGGCGAGGTAGATGAGCAGCACCTTGGAGGTCTCGCCGATGCCAAACCAGATCACCATCAGGGGCAGGTAGGCGAGCGGCGGCACCGGGCGGTAGAGCTCGATGAGGGGATCCAGCACGCCGCGCACCACAGGGCTGAGCCCCATGGCGATGCCCACCGCGATGCCAAAAAAGGCCGCCGCCGCCAGCGCCGCCAGGATGCGGCCCAGGCTGGCCCCCAGGTGCTGCCACAGGGTGGCGTCCATAAAGCCCTGGGACCCGGCGATGGTGATGAGCTGGGCCAGCACCCGCTGTGGGGGCGGCAGAAACAGGGGATCGACCCAGCCAAGGTGCGCCACCAGCCACCACAGGGCGAGCAGGGCGATCAGGGTGGCGAGGCTCAGGGTCAGTCGGCGCGGCAGGGGCCAGCCCGGGGCACGCCTTTGGGCGACGATCCGCTGCCGGGTGAGGGTGAGGCTCATGCGAAGGCCTCCCGCTCTGCGAACACCCGCCCCAGCACGTATTCCCGCTTGGCGATGAAGGCGGGGTCGGACTTGATGCTGCGGCAGGATTCGCCGGCAGCAAAACGGCGGCCGAAATCCAGGGTCAGCCGCTCCATCACCCGCCCGGGAGAGGGGGAGAGCAACACCAGGTCGGTTGCCATGAAGATGGCCTCCTCGATGTCGTGGGTGATGAGCAGCACCTGGCGCCGGTGCTCATGCCACAGGCGCAGCAGCAGGGTTTGCATCTGCTCCCGGGTGAAGGCGTCCAGGGCGCCGAAGGGCTCGTCCAGCAACAGCAGGCGGGGCCGGGTGGCCAGGGCGCGGGCGATGCCAACCCGCTGGCGTTGGCCGCCGGAGAGCTGCCAGATGGCGCGATCGCCGGCTCCCTCCAGCCCGACCTGACGCAGCAGCTCCTCGGCCAGCAGGGTGCGCTCGGCCCCGGGCACCCCCGCCAGTTGCAGGCCGAGGGCCACGTTGTCCCGCACGTTGCGCCAGGGCAGCAGCCCCTCGCTCTGGAACACCACGCCGCGCTCGGCGCCCGGACCGGTGACGCGCTTGCCTTCCAGGCTTATCTGGCCGTGGTGGCAGGGCTCGAAGCCTGCCACCAAGTTGAGGAGCGTGGTCTTGCCCGAGCCAGAGGGACCGAGCACCACCATCAGCTCCCCCTCGGGCAGGGAGAGGCTGACGTTGTCGAGCACCCGCCTTCCGGCGTACTCGGCGGACACATGAGAGAGCTGCAGCATGGTCGTCTCCTCCGGTCTACTGGGCCACGGCTTTCACGAAGCGATCGGTCACGAACTGGCGGTAGTCCGAGGCGGCGCTCGCAACCTTGCCCTGGCTCTCGAGGAAGCGGGCGGTGTCGATGATGGTCTGGTTGACCAGGGGGCCAAGCTCGGCGCTCTGGGCCTTCGCATCGAGGTAGGTGTTGCCCTTCACCAGCGCGGGAATCTCTGCCTCGGGAACACCGCTCAGGGCCGCGAGTTTGCCGAGATGCTCGGGTTGGGCCAGCCAGCCTTCCGGGTTGGCGAGGTAGGCCTGCTGGGCGGCCAGGGTGCTGTTCACGAAGGCCTGCACCACCTCGGGGTGGGCCTTGGCAAAGTCCTTGCGCACCACCCAGACATCCAGGGTCGGCGCTCCCCAGTCACCCACCTGGGCGGAGTCGGTCAGCACCTTGCCCTCTCTGGTGAGCTGGTTGAGGGCGGGGGCCCAGACATAGGCGCCGTCGATGTCCCCCCGCTGCCAGGCGGCGATGATGGCCGGGGGTTGCAGATTGACGATCTGCAGCGTCGCGGGGTCGACGTTCCAGTGCTTGAGGGCTGCCAGCAGGCTGTAGTGGGTGGTGGAGGTATAGGGCACGGCGATGCGCTTGCCCGCCAGATCCTCGGGCTTGGTGAGCCCCTGTTTGACCACCAGGGCTTCGGACTCCCCGAGCTTGGAGGCGAGCAGGAACACCTCGATGGGCAGGTTCTGGCTCGCCGCCACCGCCAGGGGGCTGGAGCCGATATTGCCAATCTGCACGTCGCCGGAGGCGAGCGCCCGGACCACGCTGGCACCGCTGTCAAATTTGCGCCAGTCCACGGTAGCGCCGCTCTCCCTGGCGAAGGTGTTGTCGGCCTGGGCTACCTTGGCGGGCTCGGCCGAGGTCTGGTAGGCCACGGTGACCTCGAGGGCCTGGGCGGACTGGCCGAGCAGCGCGGAGGCCGCGAGCCAAAGAGAGATGCCTTTTACTGTCATGATGCACTTCCTTGTCGGGGGTGTTGGAAGCCACATCTTTATCTGAACCTTGGCGGGTGAGAAGGAACGAGAAGGGCGCTCTCATGCCGTTTGGTTCTTAGAAAAAGAGCAGTAAATCAATGATCTAATTGAGATATGCCAGGATGTGAATAGCTTGTGCGCCCTCCATCTATCGGGTGGCTGGGGCAAGCGCCAAACGCCAGGTGCCCGAGAGTGGGGGGAGGGGCCGGTCAACCGGGAAGGCGAAGGGGTCGCCCTGGCTGGAAGGGGGAGGAGAAGAGCAAAGGCCCCGCCACAAGGGCGGGGCAGAGGGGATCAGCGCTCCAGCAAGGGGGCCGAGCGGTAGCTCCAGAGGCCATAGGTGCGCAGGGCATCCCGGTAGATGCCGAGCAGCTCCTCGGGGCTCGCCTTGGCGAGGGTCGAGAGGGGCTTGTCCGGGTAGGCCACGCTGTCGATGCGGATATTGGCCGGGCCGCTCTGCCAGCAGGCGATTTCCAGCAGGGTCTGGCCCCGACGCACGTGGCTCGCGGAGCTCACCAGGGTCGCGTATTCAATCTCGTGGCGGGCGAGGGCGTAGCCGCTGTAGAGGGCGTTCTCCACCGTGCTGGTGGCGTAGTTCTCCTCGATGAGGCGGGAGCGGTCTATGCCCTTTTTCGCCAGCCAGTCTGCCATCAGCTTGCCCTCGGTCTGGCGGTTCTGGGGCACGCCGCCGGTGAGGATGACCAGGGCCGCCGGATCGGCCTGGGCCAGGGCGCGGGTGGTCTCGAGGCGCCCCAGCAGGATGTCGTGCATGGAGCCGTCGGGGTTGAGGGCGTAGCCCAGGGTGACGATGGCGCGGCGCCCCTTCTTCTCGCCCCGTCCCGGTCGCTCCTTGAGGGGGGTGGCGACCACCCGGTCGACGGTGTCGAACAGCCGCTGCAGGTCGGCGGCGCGGCCGGCGTTGAGCTCGCCGACCCGCTTGACGTAGGCATCAGACTTGGCCTGGTTGCCCTTGAAGCGCTGCCAGGTGGCCAGGTAGGTGTTGAGGTCGAGATCGTCCGGCGCGGCACTCAGGGCCTGCTCGAACAGGCCGATGGCCCTGTCCACGTTGCCGTTGTAGATCTGGGCGTTGGCCGCAGAGACCAGCAGATCGGTGCGATAGGGTTCGAGCTGGTGGGCCTCGAGCAGCAGGGTGGTCACCTGCTCCATGTTGCTCGGCATTTTGGCGGTGAAGCCGGCGGTGGAGACCCGGGCGGGGGAGTGGAAGATGCGGGCCGCATCCGCCAGCAGCTGATCCACCACCTGGCGCTTGCTGATGTACTGGTCGTAATTCTGCTCCTTCTGCAGGGATCGCACCGGGGCGGCCCAGGCATCGGAGGAGACGAAGAGCGGCAGCGCCAGCAGGCTGCTCAGGGTCAGGGCAATCGCGGTTTTCTTCATCATCATGGGGTACCACCTAGGGTCAGGGATGCGCAGCCATGGCAGGCTCCCGTAATACTTTTTCAATAAAAACATAAGCTTGTTTTATGACTACTCTACTCCTTTCCCGATGAAAAAAACGTGAACCGTTTCGGCTATCGGGATATCCCGTCTGAAGGCTGCCCCAGGCGCTCCTCCAGAAACGCCAGCCAGGCCCCCACCTTGGCGGGCAGGTGGCGCCGGCGCGGATAGACGCACCAGATGCCGTGCTCGGGCAGGGCGTGGGCCGGCAAGAGAGGCACTAGGCGGCCTGCGGCGAGATCGTCCCCCACGATAAAGTCCGGCATGTTGCCGATGCCCAGGCCCGCCAGCAGGGCGGTGTGGATGGCGTCGCTGTTGTTGACCTCGAAGTTGCCGCGAGGGGTGATGGCCACCTCTCCCTCGGGCCCCTGCAGGCGCCACTGGGTGCCGCCGCGAAACAGGGAGTAGAAGAGGCAGTTGTGGGCCTCGAGATCCCTCGGGGTGCGGGGCGAGCCGGCCCGCGCCAGGTAGGCGGGGGCGGCGCACAGGGTGCTGTGACAGGGGGCGAGGCGGCGGGCGATCAGGCTCGAATCCTCCAGCGCGCCGATGCGCACCGCCACGTCGAACCCCTCGGCCACGAGGTCCTGCTGGGCATCGCTCATCTCAAGCTGCAGCTGCACCTCGGGATGGCGGGCGAAAAAGTCGGGAATGAGGGGAGCGATGTGGCGCCGGCCATAGACCATGGGCACTGTCACCCGCAGCAGGCCGCGGGGGGCCGCTTGCAGGGCGCCGATGGCATCCTCTCCGTCGCTCGCCAGGCGCACCGCGTGGCGCACCGTCTCGAAGTAGCGATCCCCCGCCTCGGTGAGGGTGAGGGAGCGGGTGGTGCGATAGAGGAGCTGGCAGCCGAGCAGCTGCTCGAGCTGGCTCACCTTCTTGCTCAGGGCCGACTTGCTGCTGCCGAGCTGGCGGGCGGCGCCGGAGAAGCTGCCGGCCTCCACCACGGCGACGAAGGCGGGGAGCAGGGCGAAGGCATCCTGGTTCATGCTGTTCTCGAAATGGAAACAATGTTGTTCCAGCATGGCAGATTATCGCCATATCTAAAACAATTTACCCTGCTCCTGTGTTCAACCAAGGAGCATCCCATGATCCCCACCCTCATCGAGCGGCGCCCCGGGCGCCTCGACCTCGGCCAGGCCGTCGGCACCCTGGCCGCCTTCGCCGCCGGTCTGCTGCTGGCGCTGATGATCGCCCAGAACGGCGCCCTGGCCCATGCCACCGACCCCTGGCTCGCGAGCTGGCTGGCCCACGGGGTCGGCACTCTGGTGGCCGCACTGCTGTGGTGTCTGACCCCCAGGGCATCAGACCCGGAGGCTGCACCGTGCTGGGCCTGGCTCGGCGGCCTGCCGGGGGCGCTCACCGTGGTGCTGGCGGCCCTGTGCCTCAACTCGCCCCTCGGCATGGCGGGCACCCTGGCCCTGCTGCTGCTGGGCCAGCTGCTGTTCGGTGCCCTGTGCGATGGCCTCGGCTGGTTCGGGCTGGCGCGCAGGCTCCCCTCAGGTGTGGACGGACTCGCCGCCCTGCTGGTGATGGCTGGCGCCCTGCTTATCGTGCTCGGTTAGGAGAAACACCATGACCATCCTTATCCTGCTGGGACTGATCAACGGCGTGGCGGTGAGCCTGTCGCGCACCCTCAACGGCCGGCTCGCCAGCGCCCGGGGCGCCCTGATGGCATCGCTCGCCAACCACCTGCTCGGCTTCGGGCTGCTCGGCGCCCTGCTGCTGTTGACGGGGGCCCCCTGGGGGCGCCTCGCCGGGCTCGATCCCTGGCTGCTGCTGGGCGGGGTGCTGGGGGCGCTGTTCGTGGCCATCAGCAGCTGGGCCATCGGCCGGGTCGGTGCCCTGGCCTGTGCCCTGCTCATCGTGGCGGGGCAGCTGGTGGGGGGCGCGCTGCTCGATGCCCTGGCCGGGCGCCTGGAAATGAGCGATCTGCTCGGCACTCTGCTGGTGCTGGCCGGTGCCGGCCTGCAGCGCTGGCAGGCCGTGCGAAAAAACAGGCAATGACAGGCTGGGGCGAGCGACGCCGAATTTTGTTTCCATATCGAATCGTTTTAGCGCTTTTTATATGGACGCTATCCCTGTACCATCGCCGCCCGACCTGCCACCCGGCCGCTTCTCTGCTCGCGGCGGCGCTGGCGTCACCCGATACATGCCGTCACCCGGAACGTGAACGACCCCAGGATGGGACCCGCCACTAACCTGTAGGTTTGTGGTCTGTGTGTCGCGTGGGTCGGCACGCCTCCCGCCCGACCGCCGCGCGACACCCGTCTGCAGACTTGCCGTATGAAACTCCTCTCTTCATAGGTGCAAGATGACACTGTTATTGAGTCTGGTCGGTATGCTGGCCCTGATGTTTATCGCCTGGCTGGCGAGTGAAAACCGCAGCGCCATTCGTTGGCGCACCGTGCTCGGGGCGCTCGCCCTGCAAACCGGCTTCGCCGCCCTGGTGCTCTATTTCCCCCCCGGTCAGGTGCTGCTCGGCGCCCTGAGCAACGGCGTCTCCGCCCTGCTCGGCTTTGCCGACAGCGGCATCCGCTTCGTGTTCGGCGATCTCGCCAGCAACGGCTTCATCTTCGCGGTGCGCGTGCTGCCGCTGGTCATCTTCATCAGCGCGCTCATCGCCGTGCTCTACCACTTTGGCATCATGCAGTGGGTGATCCGGGTGCTGGGGGGCGGCATTCACCGCCTGCTCGGCACCAGCCGTGCCGAGTCCCTGGTGGCCACCGGCAACATCTTCCTCTCCCAGGGGGAGTCCCCCCTGCTGATCCGTCCCTTCCTGGCGGGCATGACCCGCTCCGAGCTCTTCGCCGTGATGACCTGCGGCATGGCCTCGGTGGCGGGCTCGGTGCTCGGCGGCTACGCCGGCCTTGGCGTAGAGCTTAAATACCTGATTGCGGCCTCCTTTATGGCGGCGCCGGGGGGCCTGCTGATGGCCAAACTGCTGGTGCCGGAGCAGGAGCGGGTGCGCGAGCAGGACGAGATTGCCCTCGACAAGAGCGACTACAGCAACGCCATCGACGCCCTGGCGGGCGGCGCAATGGGGGGGATGAAGATCGCGGTGGCCATCGGCACCATCTTGCTGGCGTTTGTCAGCGCCATCACCATGCTGAACGCCGGCTTTGCCCTAGTCGGTGAGTGGCTGGGCTGGCCGACCCTCTCCCTGCAGCTGCTGCTGGGCTACCTGTTTGCCCCCGTGGCCTGGCTCATCGGCGTGCCGGCGAGCGAGATGATGGCGGCAGGATCTCTCATCGGCCAGAAGGTGATCATGAACGAGTTCGTTGCCTACCTGGACTTCGCCAGCATCAAGCAGGATCTCAGCGCCCACACCCAGATCATCGTCACCTTCGCCCTGTGCGGCTTCGCGAACCTGGGCTCCATCGCCATCCAGCTCGGCGCCATCGGCACCCTGGCACCGGAGCGCCGCCACGACGTGGCGAACCTGGGCCTCAAGGCCGTGCTGGCGGCCACCCTGGCGAACCTGATGAGTGCCACTCTGGCGGGGATCTTCGCGACCCTGGGGTGATCCCAGACGCAGGGATGACAGTGCGCCGAGAGGCGCGCTGCCCACAGGGCCGATCAGCCTGCCCAGGAAACGACAAGCCCCGTCTCGCCGCAAGGCGGGACGGGGCTTTTTATATGGCAGCGGGGAGGATGTCGGGGAGCTTGGGCACGGGAATGGAGCCGGAGGCTGAAAAGCAAGACACCGGCACTAGGCCGGTGTCTGGATAGGCGGCGCTGCCTCGGCCAGGCCGGGACAAGGCTCAGGCGTAAAACGCCTCGACGGTGCCCTTGACGGTGATCAGCATGGGGTTGCCGTAGCGATCCTTGGCCTTGGGGGAGGGGATCTTCACCCAACCTTCGCTGATGCAGTACTCCTCGACATTGGTGCGCTCCTTGCCGTTCACGCGAATACCGATCTCGTGCTGGAAGCACTCCGCCACATAGTGCGGGCTGCGCGGGTTGGCGGCCAGACGGTCGGGCAGTGCAGGTTTGTTGTCGCTCATTTTATTTACCTGAGTGTGATAAAAAGTGGGTCATTGTAGGCAATGCCCGCCATGGGCTCAAGGCTGGCGGCACGCAACTTCCCCTTCACTTCACCGAGCGGGGATAAGGTAGGCTCACGTTTTCAGTTGGAGCTTTACCCTATGCCCACCATCGTCACTCACGCCGCCGTCCCTCTCTGTCTTGGGCTCGGGTTTGGCAGCCGGATTATCCCGCCGCGCCTGCTGCTGGCGGGGGTTGCCATCGCCATGCTGCCCGATGCCGACGTGCTCGCCTTTAAACTGGGGTTCGCCTACGGCCATGTCTTTGGCCACCGCGGCTTTACCCACTCGCTGCTGTTCGCCTTTGCCCTGCCCACGCTGGCCATGCTGCTTCATCGCCAGTTAAGGGCGAGCGCCACCACCGTCTGGTCGTTTCTGCTGGTATCTCTGCTCTCCCATAGCCTGCTCGATTCCCTCACCACCGGCGGCAAGGGGGTTGGCTGGCTCTGGCCGTGGCGGGATGAGCGCTTCTTCGCCCCCTGGCAGGTGATCCGGGTCGCCCCCTTCAAGCTGGAGGCCTATCTCACCGCCCGAGGTGAAGCGGTGATCCTCTCCGAGCTCTACTGGGTCTGGCTGCCGGGGGTTGTATTGATGCTGGTGTTGATGGGGTGGCGGGGGTGGGGGCCTGATTTTATCTTAAAAATGTGAGCCCTTTTTTATGATTAAATTTTGCTGGCTGTTATAGGTTTTGTCATGTCGAAAATAAATGTTCTTATGTTATCTAAAACTGGGCTGTTATCCCTAATGCCAATTTTATTTACATGATCTTGGATGTCTATATCATCGCCAATATTTGGCTTATCGAACCACTCACCTTTGAAACTCAAAATACAGTAAGCACCATATTTAGATTTTGTAGAAGCCATATATGCTGGTAGTTGTTGAATGAGACCATGAGCTAGATCTTTAGAGTGAGCGAGTTTGAATTCCACGCAGAGCCTTACCATTCCACGATCTTTGACTGATGCGATTAAAACAAAATCGATATTACCAATGCCAGCACCATATTCTGGAATGATTTCGATATTACTTAATAGCATTTGATCAGACAACATACAGTGAATGACTGGCTGTAAGTCAACCTCTATTTTGGGTTTTCTAGATATTATTTTTTGCCCATTGTACTCGATATTCCAAAATGATTTATATGCATTAGCTTCGCTGATTTTATCGTTGATAGATGATAAGGATGAATATACTCTGTTCCGAAACTCCTCCTCTGAATGATAGATGTCTTTATTTAAAAGACTATTCTTTCTTGCCCAGCGTAAAAGTTCGACAGGTGGGGCGACAGATTTTGTTTTTATCTCATAATGTTTGCGGGAATCTCTATTTATTCCACAGTTAAGGGTGATGCTTGAAGTTGACCAAATAACAAATGTTCGGATATCAGCAGAGAGATAAATAAACTCGTTAAGTTCTAAAACAGAAACGGTATCATTTCTTTGGAATACGATTGAATTATTTTGAAAGCTTAGGGAGAGAATGAATTCTTCATATTCTATATGGAATATTATTCCGCCATGTATGACCATGTCGCAAGAAACATCAAACATAATTGTTGCTTCTGTTCTAAATAAATCAGAAGGAATGAGTCCTCCTCGAAATGCAGGACTAATATAAACTATAGGTTCTATCATATAAATCCTTTTGACCGAAGATAAGTTGGTGACGGTGGTTGTGATTCAACCGGCTCAGGTCAGCATTAATTACCGCCATAAAGATTATTCTTCCATCGTCTTGAGTATTGGCTATGATATGTCTTGCTCGAAAAGACAGGGTTCCTAATGTTTGTTATATTTTTATTTTATCACCATTATCTTGTTTAGTTATCACAACCCTTTCATTTTTTTACTCAATTCTTCAGCATGTTTATCAGCTTTTTCAATGTCATCTTCTTCATTAATAAAGAATAGCAGTCCATTGGCTAGTCGATACTCAAAAATTCCATACTCTTTTTCAACGTATGGTAGCACCCAATCCTCCACTACATTATTTTTGAAAATATAATTATCTAATCTTAAAAAGTCTAGCATATATATTTTCCAATCTTCATTTGTGAGGCGCATAGTTAATACATGGTTCTTTTCATATAGATCACTAAACATCAAATCAGGAGTGGGGGTTAAAGAAAAGAATACTAATGCATCTAAGTTTTCAAAGTGTTCTGGGTTCTTTATATAAATGCCATTCACAGGGTGGTATAAGTATGAAAACAACTCATCCATACTAGTTGCATATTGAAAAACAACGACTCCAAGATTTATAACAGCTGTCTCATAACGGAATTTTTTATTTATCTTTTTTATATTTTTAGATAACTGCCGATAGTGAGTAGAAGCCTTTAATAAAGTTAGGTTCTTATAATCTTATCTTTCCGATAAATGATCTAGAGAAACACCGCTAAAAAATGGCTTTACATATTTACAACCGATTTTCAAGCTTGATTCTTCACGATATTCAGGTGCTGTTTCAATAGTTTTAACTTCGACAGCGACTAAAGCAGAACCATTTCCAAGCTTTAAGTCAAGAGCATACTCAAGAGTTTTATCTTTTACAAATGCTGGCGGTTCATAGTATACGCCCTTCAGTGCAACATTATCATTGTTAGTTTTTAATAAAAAACAACAAAAAAGATAATAAAGGACATTAAACTCACCAATCCCTTCTTGAAATCTATTGTGGTCATATTTTCCTGCGACTTTCCCATTTAATTTTTAAATATCAGATCATCTACTATTACTTCACTATTAGTGAACTTCATAAAAATAGATAAAATAAGATGATAAAAATCCCCCTCAAATTTAACATCTAAGAATGGATGTTGCTTAGGGTAATTAGCTTCTTGGGTTTTTTTAATAATCTTATTCTTTTCTTCTTTTAAGTACAAATCTAAACTCATTTTATACTTCTATTTAATAATATAACGATGATTAGATGTAAGACGATACTAACTCAATAGCATAGCCTTCCGTATAACTCAGTCCTGCTCTGATAGTTACGACGAGAAAAATAAAAATATTACCGTCGCGTATGTCGGGCTAAAAATCGTAGGTTAGTGCTGAACGAAGTGAAGCCCAACGTTTACCGAGAATATATCTGTAAATTTGTTTTACCGATCTACCACATCTTTTTTATCCCGATCCGGTTGGCGCAATAATGCTCGCCAGTTGGGCTTTGCTACACGCTGCGCCAACCTGTAAAAACCACGCTACCGCCCCTGAGTGACAGCTCCCAGTTCGCTGCTGTTAACCTGCGAGAAAGCAACAATCGCTGTCATGGCGTTCTTCCGAGAGGTTGATTGTCATTCGGGTATCTTAAGGGGGGGGGAGTGCGTTGAGAAGCGTGTTTTGGCGGGAATCTGTGTTGGTTCAATAAATTAGTCATTAAGGCGTGGGCTGAGTGAGCATCTTGCTTGGCTGGAAATGCACCATCCCCTCACCCCAGCCCTCTCCCAAGGGGAGAGGGGGCTTGTTCACGGTTGCACGATAGCCTCAGGCGGGCACGGTTTTGATCCCCCTCTTATTCGCTGAGGCGAGTCCTCTTGTCCAGGCCGCGAGGCAGGATGCCGAGCGAGCGGCGTTGGGCCATGGACGGCCCATCGGCGCGTGCCGTTGGGCAAGAGGGTAAGCCGAAGGAACCCGACGTCAGTCGGGCGAATAAGCGGGGGAGAAGACCTTTGGTGACTTTGGGTCTTTCCAAAGTCACTCGCCCCGGCCCGAAGGGCGGGCGAAACCCCGTCGAGGACGGAGTCCTCGCATCCTGCGTGGCAAAGCCACGCCATCAGGGGCATCCGCAGGATTGGGAGTTCGGATTAACTCCGCCTGGATCGCGAGCGTCCGAATACGCTTCGCTATTCGAACCTACGATTCGATAATTACGGGGGATTATGGGTTCCCTCACCCTGACCCTCTCCCAAGGGGAGAGGGGACAAAGACGCAGGGGGGGGCAACAAGCAGGAAATAGAAAGGGAGCCTATCAGGCTCCCTTTCCTCAGACACGGCCAATGGCATTTGACCAATGCCGCCCCTTATCGATTGGTCGCGGCCTTCATCCCTTCCACAAACTCTTTCAGGCGAGTGAGCATATGTTCCGGGTTCTGGTGGTGGGTCTCGATGATCTTCACCACGGCGGAGCCGGAGATGGCGCCGGCGGCACCAGCCTTGATGGCGTCACGCACCTGGGCCGGCTCGCTGATGCCAAAGCCGAGCAGGGCGGGGGGGGCCTTGAACTCGCGAAGGGTGTTTATCAGCCCCTCCACCGGCATGCCGGCCTTGGTCTCGGCCCCGGTCACGCCGGCGCGGCTCACCAGGTAGGTGTAACCTGAGCCAAGCTCCGCCACGGCCTTGAGCGTCTCGGTGTCGCCGTTGGGCGGGGCGATAAAGATGCTGTCGATGCCGAATCTGTCGGCGGCCGCCTTGTAGGGCTCGCACATCTGCACCGGCACGTCGGCCACCAGCACGGAGTCCACCCCCGCCTGCTGGCACTTCTCGTAGAAGCCGTCGATGTGGCGCACATAGACGAGGTTCGCGTAGACCAGCAGACCAATGGGCAGCTCCGGGTACTTGGCGCGGATGCGGGTGAGCAGGCCGAAGCAGTCGTCCGGGGTGGTGTGGCTCGCAAAGGCCCGCAGGGCCGCCCCCTGGATGGTGGGGCCGTCCGCCACCGGATCGGAGAAGGGAATGCCGAGTTCGAGGGCATCGGCGCCCCCCTCGACCAGCGCATCGACGATGGCCAGGGACAATTCGGGAGTGGGGTCACCCAGCATCACGAACGGCACAAAGGCGCCCTGATTGGCCTTGTCCAGACGGGAGAAGAGTTGTGCGTAACGGTTCATGACAAGGTTCCTTCTTTCTCGAAAATGTCGGCAACGGTGAAGATGTCTTTGTCGCCACGGCCGGAGAGGTTGACGATGAGCACCTGCTCTTTTTCCGGTTCACTGCGGGCCATCTTGAGGGCGTGGGCCAGCGCGTGGGAGGACTCCAGTGCCGGTATGATCCCTTCGGATTTGGCCAGCTCCTGGAAGGCGTCCAGCGCCTCCTTGTCGGTCACCGAGGGGTACTCGGCGCGGCCGATGGCGGCCAGGTGGGCGTGCTGGGGGCCGACGGAGGGGAAGTCCAGCCCCGCCGAGACGGAGTAGGACTCCTGGATCTGGCCCTGGCTGTCCTGCATCAGGTAGGAGTGCATGCCGAAGAAGACCCCCTTGCTGCCGTGACCGAGCGGTGCGCCGTGCTCGCCGCTCTCGATGCCGTGACCACCCGGCTCGACGCCGATAAGGCGTACTTCAGGGTTGTCGATAAAGTCCGCGAACATGCCGATGGCGTTGGAACCGCCGCCGACGCAGGCGATCACCGCATCGGGCAGGCGCTCTTCTTTTTCGAAGCACTGGGCCTTGGCCTCTTCCCCGATCATCTTCTGGAACTCCCGCACTATGGTGGGGAAGGGGTGGGGACCGGCGGCGGTGCCGAGCAGGTAGTGGGCGGTCTCGTAGTTCGCAGCCCAGTCGCGCAGCGCCTCGTTGCAGGCATCCTTCAGGGTGGCGGAGCCGGAGTGCACCGGAATGACGGTGGCGCCCATCAATTTCATGCGGAAGACGTTCGGCTTCTGGCGCTCGCAGTCCTTGGCCCCCATGTAGACCCGGCACTTGAGGCCGAGCAGGGCACAGGCCAGCGCCGTCGCTACACCGTGCTGACCGGCGCCGGTCTCGGCGATGATCTCGTGCTTGCCCATGCGCTTGGCGAGCAGGGCCTGGCCCAGCACCTGGTTGGTCTTGTGGGCGCCGCCGTGCAGCAGATCTTCCCGCTTCAGGTAGAGGCGGGTCTTGGTGCCCCTGGTCAGGTTGCGGGTGAGGGTGAGCGGCGTCGGGCGACCGGCATACTCGGTCAGGAGCGCCTGAAACTCGGCGATGAAGGCCGGATCATCCTTGGCGTCGACAAAGGCCTTCTCCAGCTGGAGCAGGGCGGGAATGAGGATCTGGGGCACGTACATGCCGCCAAATTCACCAAAAAACGGGTTGAGCAGGGTCATGGCTTCTTCCTTATACCTTGATTCGAAAACGGAACATCAAATACGACACAGCAATTCAGTGGTGGCGCGGTGCGCTTACAGTTGGCGCAGGGCGGCAAAGGCGGCCGCTATCTTGTGCGCATCCTTCTGGCCCGGGGCGCTCTCCACCCCGGAGTTGAAATCAAGGCCCACACAGCCCACCCGGGCGGCCTCGAGGGCGTTGTCGGGGTTGAGCCCCCCTGCCAGCATCAGTTTGCTCTTGTCGAGCCCGGCCAGCAGGGTCCAGTCGAACGCCTGGCCGGTGCCGCCGCTCTGGCTGCCGACTTTCGTATCCAGCAGCAGGCGATCCGCCGGGTAGTCGAGGGCGGGCAGGGGCTCGCCACTTTCCTTGCCAAGAGAGACTCCAACTGCTTTCCAGATCTGGCAGCCCGCCGGCAGCAGCGCGCGCAGTGCCTCGACATAGGCGGCATCTTCATCACCGTGCAGCTGCACTGCGGCGAGCCCCAGCGCCTCCACCGTCTTGGCGATGGTGGCGGGCTGGGCATTGCGAAACACCCCGACGTAGGAGAGTGGCGCCCCGGCCATCACGGCGCGGGCGGCGGGGATGTCCACGTAACGGGGGCTTTTCGCCACAAAAATCAGGCCGCCGAACACGGCGCCCGCCTGATGGGCGGCGGCGGCGTCCTCGGGACGGGTCAGGCCGCACACCTTGTTCTGGCCGAGCACGAGCTTGCGCACCGCGGCCTCCAGATCCGGCTCGGCCATGAGCGACGAGCCCACCAGGAAGCCCTTGGCGTGGTGGCGCAGATCCGCCACCTGGGCGCGGTGATTGATGCCGGACTCGCTGATCACCACCCGATCCCCCGGGATTGCCTTGGCCAGCTGCTTGGTGCGATTGAGATCCACGCTCAAATCCCGCAGATCCCGGTTGTTGATGCCGATGACCGGCGCGCCGAGCGCGATGGCGCGAGTCAGCTCCTCCTCGTTGCTCACCTCGGTGAGCACGCCGAGGCCGAGCTCTTTGGCTACCGCGAACAGGGCGCGATACCCCTCGTCGGTGAGCACGGAGAGCATCAAGAGGATGGCGTCCGCCTGATAGTGGCGGGCCAGATAGACCTGGTAGGGGTCAATCATGAAATCCTTGCAGAGCACCGGTTGCTGGACGCGGCTGCGCACGCGGGGCAAAAAGGCGAAATCCCCCTGGAAGAACTGCTCGTCCGTCAGCACCGAGATAGCGGTGGCGTAGTTGCCGTAGATGTCGGCGATGGCCTCCGGGCTGAAGTCATCGCGGATCAGTCCCTTGGAGGGGGAGGCCTTCTTGCACTCCAGAATGAAGCGGGTGGAGCCTTTACGCAGGTCCCCCTCGAAGTCCCTATCGCTGGGCACCAGTTCACTCTGGAAGCTCGCCAGGGGCTGGGCCTCTTTGCGGGCGGCGACCCATTCCTGCTTGGCCGCCACGATTTTGCCGAGGATGGTCTGGCTGATGGACGCCATGTTCAGGAAGGCGTGGGGAGCAATGACGTCTGACATCTCGTTATCCTTGCGAAGCTGGCTATTGCCCTTTGGTCGTTCTGCGTGAGTGCCCTGTGGGCGACTCTCCTGGGTGGTGGCTGACATCATGCCTCCTGATGGCTCAGGGTGGCGAGCCGGGCGGCGAGTGCCGCCGCCTTGCCGCTCGCCAGCACCGCCAGCACCTGGGCAGCCGCCTGCTTGAAGTCCGGGGCCTGGCCCGCCATCACCAGCAGCGGCGCCACGTTGGCGGCGATGGCGGCGTTGTGGGCCGGGGTGCCACGGCCTTCCAGGATGGCGGCGCTGATGGCGCGGTTCTCTTCGGGCTCGCCCCCCTGGATGGCGCTGACCGGGTAGGTCTCGAGGCCAAAGTCCGCAGGGGTGAGCAAGTACTCGCGAATTTCGCCGTCACGGATCTCCGCCACCTGGGTCGGACCGTGAATGGCCACCTCGTCGAGCCCGGCGCCGTGCACCACCATACCGGTTTTCAGCCCCAGTGCCAGCAAGGTTTCGGCGATGGGGCGCACCAGCTCGGGGGTATAGACCCCCATCAGCTGGAAGCTGGGACGAGCGGGGTTGATAAGCGGCCCCAGCACGTTGAACAGGGTGCGGGTCTTGAGGGCCTGGCGCACCGGCATGGCGTGACGCACCCCGGCGTGGTACTGGGGGGCGAACAGGAAGCAGACGCCGAGCTCGTCCAGGCAGTGGCGGGCCTGGGCCGGGCTCATGTCGAGCTTGATCCCCATCTTGTCCAGCAGGTCGCTGGAGCCCGACTTGCTCGAGACCGAGCGGTTGCCGTGCTTGGCCACTTTCAGGCCGCAGGCGGCGGCCACCAGGGCCGAAGTGGTGGAGACGTTGATGGTGTTGAGGCCGTCGCCACCGGTGCCGACAATGTCGCAGAACGCGTAGTCCGGGCGCGGGAAGTCGCGGGCTTCCGCCAGCAGCGCCTCGGCGGCGCCGGCGATCTCCTCCGGGGTCTCCCCCTTGATCTTGAGGGCGGTCAGGAGGCTGGCGAGAACGATGGGATCCACTTCACCACGGACCACCTGGCCGAAGGCATCGCGGGCGGCGTCGCGGGTGAGAGACTGACCCTGATAGAGGGTGTTGAGATGTTGATGCATGGTCTCTTCCTTACCGCACGTGGCTTTCTGGACGGGTGATGTGGGCGAGGGCCTGGGTCAGCAGGCGGGCCCCTTCGCTGGTCATGATGGATTCCGGGTGGAACTGGAAGCCCAGCACCCGCTCGTCCCGTTGCTCGATGGCCATGGGCATGCCCTGATAGTGGGCAATCACCTGCAGCTCTTGTGGCACATAGGTGGCCACCAGGGAGTGGTAGCGGGCCACCGGCAAGGGGCTCGGCAGGCCGGCGAAGGCGCCGTGGCCGTTGTGCTCAATCAAAGAGCGCTTGCCGTGGACGATTTCACCCGCCGCCCCGACGGTGCCGCCGTAGGCTTCGCACAGGGCCTGATGACCGAGGCAAATGCCGAGGATGGGCACCCGGCCGCGGGCCAGCTTGATGAGATCAATCAGGCAGCCCGCCTCATGGGGAGCGCCCGGCCCCGGAGAGAGCACCAGCACGGCGTCCCCCTCGCAGGCGTCGATCTCCTGCATGATGCGGTTCGCCGGCAGGCTGTTGCGGTAGATGCGCACCGGGTAGCCCAGGGTGCGGAACTGGTCGACGAGGTTGTAGGTAAACGAATCGAAGTTGTCGAGCAGGAAGATGTTAGTCATGGCTCACGTCCTTGTGTTGCTCCTGCTGGGCGCTCAATGCTTGCAGGGAGGTGCCATGGCTGGCAGCGATGGCGGCCAGCACGGCCGCCGCCTTGGCGCGGGTCTCGTCCGCCTCGGCCTGGGGTTTGGAGTCATAGACGACGCCTGCACCGGCCTGGACATGGGCCACCCCCTCTTTCACGAAGGCGGAGCGGATGACGATGCAGGTATCCATCTCGCCGGCACCGTTGAGGTAGCCCACGGCGCCGCCGTAGCTGCCGCGGCGCTTGCCTTCCACCATGCGGATGAGCTCGCTGGCGCGCAGCTTGGGGGCACCGGTGAGGGTGCCCATGTTCATGCAGGCCTGGTAGGCGTGCAGGGCGTCGAGATCGGCGCGCAAGGTGCCCACCACCCGGGAGACCAGGTGCATCACGTGGCTGTAGCGATCCACTTTCAGCAGATCCTTGACGTAGCGGGTGCCGGGTTCGGAGATGCGGGCGATGTCGTTGCGGCCC
>ENA-OWLM01000052-OWLM01000052.1-metagenome-genome-assembly--contig:-NODE-52-length-40509-cov-4.729372_pt1 | contig 40509 bp, 43 predicted proteins | sample MGYA00245349_ERZ651102 | MGnify/ENA primary metagenome ERZ651102 (study PRJEB26857, sample SAMEA4031759) | metagenome | biome: human; feature: oral; material: saliva | place: Philippines | collected 2014 | study... | reverse complement strand
CCGCCGGAACAACTACTTTGCTTTCCATTAACCTCTCCTTCGAGCGCTTCTGGTTGTTACTGATCTTATGTTAATAAATTGTAATGAGCCCTTCGATAGTACCTGATTGTCCTGCGCCATGAAAGGTCTTCGTTATTAGGCTATAATGCGGCAATTGATAACGCCTGAAAATACCATGAAGAAAACTTCTTTTACAAAACACCGGGTTGAGCGATTCAGCTCGCGACAAGCCACCAGAAGACCGCAAGAAACCCAGCCGACGCGGGTGATTCTGTTCAATAAACCCTACGATGTTTTGCCGCAGTTCACCGACGAGGCCGGGCGCAGCACGCTGAAGGACTACATCCCCGTGCAGGGCGTCTACGCCGCCGGGCGACTGGACCGTGACAGCGAAGGACTACTGGTCTTAACCAACAACGGCGCCCTGCAGGCAAAGCTCACGCAACCGGGTAAACGTACCGGGAAAATCTACTTTGTGCAGGTTGAAGGCGAACCGGATGAAGCGACGCTGGCGACGTTGCGCAGCGGCGTGACGTTAAATGACGGACCCACCCTGCCCGCGGGTATTGAACGCGTGAATGAACCGGAATGGTTATGGCCGCGCAACCCGCCGATTCGTGAACGTAAATCCATTCCGACAAGCTGGCTTAAAATCACCCTTTACGAAGGCCGCAACCGGCAGGTTCGCCGGATGACGGCCCACGTTGGCTTCCCTACCCTGCGTCTGATTCGCTACGCCATGGGCAGCTACACGCTGGAAACGCTCGCGAACGGCGAATGGCGGGACGCAGCCCCTTAAGGAGAAACGATGTTCAAACCTCATGTTACGGTCGCCTGTGTGGTTCACGCCCGGGGCAAATTCCTTGTTGTTGAAGAGAGCATCAACGGCAAAGCGCTGTGGAATCAGCCTGCCGGGCATCTTGAATCCAATGAAACCCTCCTGCAGGCAGCGAAGCGCGAGCTGTGGGAAGAGACCGGCATCCACGCTGAGCCCCAGCACTTCATCCGTATGCACCAGTGGATCGCGCCCGATAGCACCCCGTTCCTGCGCTTTTTATTCGCCGTTGAGCTTAGCGAAACGTGCGACACTGAACCGCAGGATGACGATATCGATCGCTGCCTGTGGGTGACCGCCGACGAGATCCTGAACGCGCCAAACCTGCGCTCGCCGCTGGTTGCAGAAAGCATCCGCTGCTGGCAGTCTGCGGGTCGCCTGCCGCTGGATGTCATCGGAGAATTTAACTGGCCGTTTACAGAGGGTGTCAACGGTGGGGGGGCGTGATAGAATACGCCGCCTTGAAGTTCAATGTCGTGAGTATTCCATGTCAGATAATAGCCAGAAAAAAGTGATCGTCGGCATGTCCGGCGGTGTCGATTCCTCCGTTTCCGCCTACCTGTTACAGCAACAGGGCTATCAGGTGGAGGGCCTGTTCATGAAGAACTGGGAGGAAGATGATGGTGAGGAATATTGCACTGCCGCCGCGGATCTCGCCGATGCGCAGGCCGTGTGCGACAAGCTTGGCATTGAACTGCACACCGTAAACTTTGCGGCGGAATACTGGGACAACGTCTTTGAACTGTTCCTGGAAGAGTATAAAGCGGGCCGTACGCCGAACCCCGATATTCTCTGCAACAAAGAGATCAAATTCAAAGCCTTCCTGGAATTCGCCGCAGAAGATTTGGGCGCAGATTACATTGCGACCGGTCACTACGTGCGTCGCGCAGACGTGAATGGCAAAAGCCAGCTCCTGCGCGGTCTGGACGGCAATAAAGATCAGAGCTACTTCCTTTACACGCTCAGCCACGAACAGATTGCCCAAAGCCTGTTCCCGGTCGGCGAGCTGGAAAAGCCGGAAGTGCGTAAAATCGCCGAAGAGCTGGATCTGATCACCGCGAAGAAAAAAGACTCCACCGGCATCTGCTTCATCGGCGAGCGTAAATTCCGTGAATTCCTGGGTCGCTACCTGCCTGCACAGCCGGGTAAAATTGTCACCGTTGATGGCGATGAGATTGGCCAGCATCAGGGTCTGATGTACCACACGCTCGGCCAGCGTAAAGGTCTGGGTATCGGCGGGACCAAAGACGGCAGCGAAGATCCGTGGTACGTCGTCGACAAAGATGTTGAAAACAACATTCTGGTTGTCGCTCAGGGCCACGATCATCCACGTCTGATGTCCGTTGGGCTTATCGCGCAGCAGCTGCACTGGGTCGATCGCGAACCGTTGAAAGGCACGCTGCGCTGCACGGTGAAAACGCGCTACCGCCAGACGGATATTCCCTGCACCGTCACCGCACTGGATGACGATCGCATAGAGGTGCGTTTCGACGAACCTGTTTCTGCCGTTACGCCGGGTCAGTCTGCTGTCTTCTACAGCGGTGAGATCTGCCTGGGCGGCGGGATCATTGAACAGCGCCTGCCGCTGCCCGCTGTTTAACCGATTGCACACATAAAGGAGAGCGTGTGGCGAAGAACTATTATGACATCACCCTGGCGCTGGCGGGAATTTGCCAGTCAGCCCGTCTGGTGCAACAGCTGGCGCATCAGGGTCACTGCGACGCCGATGCCCTGCACGTTTCACTTAACAGCGTTATCGATCTCAACCCGGGCTCTACGCTGGGTGTGTTCGGCGGCAGTGAAGCCAATCTTCGTCTCGGTCTTGAAACCCTGCTCGGCGTGCTCAATGCCAGCAACCGTCAGGGGTTAAACGCGGAATTAACCCGTTACACCTTAAGCCTGATGGTACTGGAACGTAAGCTGAACGCCGCAAAAGGCGCAATGAATACGCTGGGCGATCGCATTGCCGGGCTGCAGCGTCAGCTCGATCATTTTGACCTGCAGTCGGAAACGCTGCTGAGCGCGATGGCGGGGATTTATGTCGACGTCATCAGCCCGCTTGGCCCGCGCATTCAGGTCACCGGCTCGCCTGCGGTACTGCAAAGCCCGCAGGTTCAGGCGAAGGTTCGCGCCTCGCTGCTGGCGGGCATCCGCGCCGCCGTGCTGTGGCATCAGGTCGGCGGCGGTCGCCTGCAGTTAATGTTTTCTCGTAATCGCCTGACCACTCAGGCAAAACAAATTCTTGCTCATTGTTAACCTCCCGGAGTTGCGAATTATGGAATTATCCTCACTGACCGCCGTATCCCCTGTCGATGGACGCTACGGCGATAAAGTCAGCGCGCTGCGCGGGATCTTCAGCGAATATGGTTTGCTGAAGTTCCGTGTTCAGGTTGAAGTACGCTGGCTGCAGAAGCTGGCCGCCCAGGCAGCAATCAAGGAAGTTCCTGCTTTTGACGAAAAGGCAAACGATTACCTTGATAAAATCGTTGCTGACTTCAATGAAGAAGATGCTGCGCGCATTAAGACCATTGAACGCACCACCAACCACGACGTGAAGGCGGTTGAATATTTCCTGAAAGAGAAAGTGGAAAGCGTTCCAGCCCTGCACGCCGTGTCTGAATTCATTCACTTTGCCTGTACCTCTGAAGACATCAATAACCTGTCTCACGCGCTGATGCTCGCCACCGCGCGCAAAGAGGTGGTGCTGCCATACTGGCGCAAAATCATCGACGCGGTGAAAGCGCTGTCTGTGGAATATCGCGACATTCCGCTGCTTTCCCGCACCCACGGCCAGCCCGCTACCCCATCTACCATGGGTAAAGAGATGGCGAACGTGGCATACCGTATGGAGCGTCAGTATCGTCAGCTGGAGCAGGTTGAGATCCTCGGCAAAATCAACGGTGCCGTTGGCAACTATAACGCCCACATCGCCGCCTACCCGGAAGTGGACTGGCACCAGTTCAGCGAAGAGTTCGTGACCTCTCTGGGCATTCAGTGGAACCCATACACCACCCAGATTGAGCCGCACGACTACATCGCGGAACTGTTTGACTGCATCGCCCGCTTCAACACCATCCTGATCGACTTCGATCGTGACGTGTGGGGCTACATCGCCCTGAACCACTTCAAGCAGAAAACCATCGCCGGTGAAATCGGTTCGTCCACCATGCCGCACAAAGTGAACCCGATTGACTTCGAAAACTCCGAAGGCAATCTGGGTCTGGCGAACGCCATGCTGCAGCATATGGCGAGCAAACTGCCGGTTTCCCGCTGGCAGCGTGACCTGACCGACTCCACCGTACTGCGTAACCTCGGCGTGGGCATTGGCTACGCGCTGATCGCGTATCAGTCCACCCTGAAAGGCGTGAGCAAACTGGAAGTGAACCGCGATCGTCTGCTGGACGAGCTGGATCACAACTGGGAAGTGCTGGCGGAGCCAATCCAGACCGTGATGCGTCGTTACGGCATTGAAAAACCGTACGAGAAGCTGAAAGAGCTGACCCGCGGCAAACGCGTTGACGCTGAAGGCATGAAGCAGTTTATCGACGGTCTGGAACTGCCGGAAGAAGAGAAAACGCGCCTCAAGGCGATGACCCCAGCGAACTATATTGGTCGCGCCGTCACAATGGTTGACGAGCTGAAGTAACCCCCTCTCCCCCTTTTCGCCCGAAAAGGGGGAAGCTTTTCCCCGGTTTAGTCAATGTTTATCACCACAACAACATAATCAGCGTTAGACTGCACAGCGAAAATCACAACGGCCTTAATAACAATTAGTTAGTTATATTTCATAGACTTAAATAATTTCCCATTGGGACATTATCGGACAATAACGGCCGATTTAGTGCCCCAAAACACGCCCCAGCGCAAATTTGCCCCCAAATTTGCCCCCAAATTTTCACCATAAAAAACGCCCCCTTTCTCTTTTCGTATCCATTCTTGCTACCACGGGAATTTTTTTAAACAGCGTGCTACTGCCAAGTCACAAATTATCTCTTCCTGCACCCTGTCAACGCCGTTCTCGATTAGTCGACCTGCCTGTTGCCATTGCTCTACCGTGAAAAGAGACAACGCTGCAGTCTATGAGTGATAGCCCTAAGTTGATCTGTCGGCTTTGACTGGCAACACGCAATCAAATCAGACAGTCTGCTGCGAGCGAAAAGCGGACGTTCACACTGGTTTAAGTTAAAGCAGTACGAGAGGTGTAATTACTGACGTTTTATGTCCGTGGGTTTGCGTGCAACGAAAGCCTTTGGCAGCATCCCGCTCATTACGCCATCCCGGTCGATCATTGCATGCTTGAGAGCAATCAGAATATGCCCGGGGATTAAAGCGCCCATTGTGAAGGCAAGTGTGACGTGAATATCTTTCATCAGTTCATAGTATTCGGGATGCGGTGCGGTCAGCGGCGGCAACCTGAATGACCAGAGCACCATAACCGGCTTGTCAGCAACCGAACTCCAGATCCATCCGGATACCGGCAGTGCGATGAGGCCTGCTGCGTATATCACAAAATGCCCGGCATGGGCGGCCCTGCGCATAACTGCGCTCATGCTGTCCGGTAAAGGCGGAGCAGGATGCGTTAGACGACAGGCTATACGTATGACGATGAGCAACAGTAACGTACTTGTCAGAGCTTTATGAGCGATGGTGAGCGAATGGTCCCCGTTAAGCTCATCGCGCCACGTTACCGCAACATAGCCAACAACCCAGGCTCCAATCAAGATTAAAGCCATCAGCCAGTGCAGAAACTTAGCCAGGAGCGTGAAATGCTGAACCTTAACGAAGGACATAAGCTTGCTCCATGCAGTCAGGACGGAAAGGTGACACCTGGCTGGCAGCGCAGCCCGTACGAGCCAGCAGCATGCGAACCACCGCTACTGAGATAATTTTCAGTAACTGTGGTGCGCCAGCACAGGCGTACCAGACGGCTGTCAGGGCTTCCAGCGACGCAGAGACGTGTGGTCTTCATACGGAAGCTTTGAAGGCAGAGAGATCAGCTCAATGACGCTGCCCCACGGGGTGCGGCCATAGCAGAAAAAGTTATTTTCTCCGACCTCAGTCGGGAACATCAGGGGCTGAGGCGAGGTGAACATTTTACCGCCTGCCCGCTCGAACAGGCTGACCGCCTCGCTGATATCATCAACGTACACGGCAAAATGCTGCAGGCCGTAATCGCTGGGCCGCACGGGCTGGCTTTGCTCAGGCCCCTTCATTTCAAACAGCTCCAGCCCCGGGCCGTGCTTGAGCTTCATCATCCTAACCGTAGTAATTTTCGTGCCCGGAAACAGGTTCAGAATGCTTTCCGTTTCTTCACCTTTTACATCGTCATTTGACGGCGAAACAGAGTCGTAGATGACTTCCGCGCCAAAAGCCTCAGAAAAGAAGCGGGTGGCCTCATCAATATCGGAAACGGTAATGCCGACGTGGTCCATACCGCGGATAATATCGGTAGACATAGTTTTCTCCCTGTGGTTTTTACAAATATGTGTGACGTTGAAAATCAGCCCTGCCTGCCCGCTGTTTCTGCAAGCGCAGTGAGCTGAGCCGTAATCAGGCTGCGGGTGTCCGCATCCGTTATGCTGCCGGTTTTCGGGTCAAGCCGGGATGCCGCCTTCCCAATCATGACCTCTGGCTTGTTAAGCACTCTGCCATCCAGAAAGACCAGGATCTGACGCAGGTGATACTGCGCCCGCGCACCACCTATGGCACCGGGTGAAGCCGTGAGTATGGCAACGGGCTTACCGGCAACAGGGGTGTCCGGCATGCGGGAAAGCCAGTCCAGCGCGTTCTTCAGCGCGCCTGGCACGGAGTAGTTATATTCAGGCGTGACGATAATCAGACCGTCCGCTGCCGCTATCGCTTTTCCCATTGCAACAACCGCTTCCGGAAAACCCTGAGCCTGCAGTTCTGCGTCATAGTGGGGGATGTCAGCGACAGAGCCGAGCGCGCTGACTTCCACGCCCTCCGGCGCCAGCAGGTCAAGATTACGGGCCACAACGGCGTTGAAAGAACCCGCGCGGAGGCTGCCCAGCAGTGAGACAAATTTCAGAGGTTGTGCCTGAGACATAATTGCTCCCTGTGCTTTGAATGAATGTCCGGCAGCGCCGGCGCTTTGTTTACGGACTGATTTAAGCCTGGTATAGAATTACACATCAATAAACGCGTTATGAGTCGCCAAGGAGTCAACTTTATGTCTACCGGATTTACTGCTGAATCCCTGCGGGGAATTACCAATTTCGTCACGACGGCCAGGTCGAGCAGCTTTACTGAAGCTGCAGAGCAGCTGGGCATAACCAAATCGGCCGTCGGAAAAAGCGTTGCACGCCTTGAGGAAAGGCTGGGAACGCGGCTGTTTCACCGCTCAACCCGCAAGCTGAGCCTGACCAGTGACGGTGAGGCTTATCTCGCCAGCTGTCTGTCTGCGCTGGAAATTATGGATTCAGCCGAAAATACGCTCAGCAGGCGCCAGGATAACCCTGCCGGAACGGTCCGCATAGACATGCCGGCGTCATTCGGACGCAATCTGATGATGCCCGTGCTGCTTGAAGTGACAGACCGCTATCCTGCTCTGCGGCTGGCGCTGACCTTTAACGACCGGCTGATTGATCCGGTGGAGGAAGGCGTTGACCTGGTGCTGCGTCTGGGCGACCTGCAGAGCACCGACGAGCTGATTGCCCGTCGCCTGAGCCGGCAGCGCCTCATGCTGTGCGCATCTCCCGCTTATATTGAGCGGCACGGCCAGCCTGGCAATATCGGGACGCTGAAAAAGCACTGCTGCATAATGGGCTACCGACGCGGGGCGCCTCTTGCCTGGCGTCTGCGACCGGCCGGGGAACGGGAGATAAAGTTTATTTCCCGTTCGGCGCACCAGATAAGCGATGGAGACGCCATGCTTCAGGCCTGCCTGGCGGGAGCCGGCATTGCTCAGTTCCCGGAGTCGATGGTGAATGACCATATTGATGCAGGCAGTCTCGTTGCCGTTATGCCCGATTATATGCCCGTACCGGTCGAGCTAAACGTCGTCTGGCCCCGTACAAGGCACCTGATCCCCAAAGTCAGGCTTATCGTGGATGAGCTGCTCAGGAAGGCCGGCGAAGGATATTTCGGCGCCATCAGGTAGAATTTTTGTCACCACTCAGGGGATTTCAGGGTTATTTATCAACTTCCGGCAAACTTATATTCTGCACGTCTCGCCGCTGCCAGTAAGTACCGCGCCGGTTTTTGAAAGGAAACCGGTCGGTGCCATGCGCAGTTCAGACACAACTCTATTTAACTGACAGGATATTTGTTATGCCATTTGCTCTCTGGGCGCTGGCGATTGGTGCATTCGGTATCGGAACCACTGAATTCATCATTGCCGGCCTGCTTCCCGTTATTGCCGCTGAATTCAGCGTAAGTATTCCCGTGGCCGGAAACCTGGCGACGGCTTACGCCCTGGGCGTTTTTGTTGGCGCGCCGGCCCTGATTATTCTGGGCTCAAAAGTGCCCCGTAAAGCGATGCTGGTCTTCCTGATGCTGCTGTTTGTGGCGGGTAATCTCGTGACGGCCTTTGCGCCGACGCTGGGTATTGCCATCCTCGGCAGGATAATCACGTCCATGACCCACGGCGCCTTTTTTGGCATCGGCTCGATTATTGCCGCAGATATGGTCACACCTTCAAAGCGCGTCAGAGCCATTGCCTTCATGTTCATGGGCCTGACCGTGGCGAACCTTATCGGGGTTCCCGTCGGCACCTGGATTGGACAGCACCTCTCCTGGCGTGATGCATTTATGGCGATTGCCGTAATCGGCGCCATTACAGTGATCAGCATCGGAATGCTTATTCCGCATCAGCCTCGTCCGGAGAACCATAATTTTGCGCACGAGTTTAATGCATTTCGGAACGTGAATGTTCTGCTGGCGATGGGCATAACGGTCTTTGGTCCAGGCGCATTTTTTACCTCAATTACCTATATCGCTCCTATGATGATGGAGCTGGCAGGATACAGCGAAAGCAGCCTAGCATGGCTGATGCTACTGTTTGGTCTGGGATTGTTTGTCGGCAACCAGCTGGGCGGCAGATATGCCGATCGCGCGCTGATGCCGATGCTTTACGTGACTCTGGCCGCTCAGGCCGCGGTATTGCTGGTATTTAACTTTACGGCCCATAGTCAGTTTATGTCGGCGGTCTGTATTTTCCTGATGGCTGCTTTTGGTTTTGCGACCGTGTCTCCCATCCAGAAACTAGTCATGGACAAAGCGCGGGCAGCTGGCGCGCCAACGCTGGCCGCTGCCGTTAATATCGGCCTCTTCAATCTCGGCAATGCCGTTGGTGCATGGCTGGGCGGTGCGGTTATAGCCGCCGGCTTTGGTTTACAGTCGCCTAACTGGGCGGGAGCGATACTCTCTGTGGTAGCGCTGATTCTGGCGGTTTTATCCGGACTGACAGACAAAACCGGGCATGCCGCAGAAGCACATCCGACCGGCAAAGTTGAGGGCAGTAAATCCTCATCTAAATAAGGCTGCCAGCATTCAGCTTCCACAATAAGCAATGTCCGCTTCTGGCACGGAGCGGACATGCTGATGTGAATCGTCCGGTATGAACGAGGAGCGGACGTTGTATTTGAAACCTACACCCTCTGTGCCTCAGGTGTTCCCTGATGGAATACCAATTTCCATTGCCCGTTCTCAGATATTTCCCAGCATGAAGAACGAAGGGATGCATGACTACCATCTGGATTGACAGTTCTGTAGTGCAGTATTGCGAATTTATCTCCAGCACTGATAAGCCGGAAATCACTACTAAGAATACCTGGAACGCTATCTTCATCCGAAAGGGCTTCAATGGTTTCTGCACGATCAACTAATACGCCTGAACGCGTTATTTCGCTAAATCTCTCATGGAGTATCTGTTCAAGCCATTCCCTATTTTTTCGCCTGCTGCCATGAAGAGAACATTCGAGTCTTTTTAACGTATCCAGTAGCATAGTGGGTGCACTCATCACAATCTAACATTAACTCTTAAGGCAATAATCGCTGGAATGCAACGCCCGTTCCCGGCACAGATATAGTTCGAACTGAAGCGCTGAGGTTTTGCTATGAGCGAGGAGCGGAAGTTAGTCAATTATTTCCGATGGTTTTTCATTTTCGGGCGACCAATACCCACCGCTGCCATGGTAAGTTTCAGCACCTAATACAAACTTAGTTCCGCAGTGCCTACAAACAAAATGGTAATCGACGATATCGCCCCATATCATCTTTTCAGCACACTCTTGAAAGCTGTATTGATTCCAGTCATCCGTTGCATCAATTTCGGCCAGAACCCCTTCGCTAAGCGCATTCTGTGCAATACGGATTGCTTTACGTAATTGTTCAGGTTGGCGGATAACGTATTTAACACATAAATCCAGGCACCGATCGCAACTCATTAAACAGCCTCCATGATGATATGTTGGCGTGGTTTACAACTATAAGCCAATCAAATTATTCACAACTTCTTCTATGGTGAACTTCTGAATTGATGTTAGCAACGTCCGCTACTGGCACGAAGCGGACGAGCTAACTGAGCTGATGGGCCGTTGAAAGCGATCGGCAGACATTTCAATGCAAGATCGACTTTCAGCTATATCATGACTCAAAATTACTGCTCCTTGCCGGTTGGCGCATGCATTGTAAAAGGAAAGCAATGGAAGGTTGTCACGCCGCAGAGGGCGTAACATGAAATCAAGCCTGCTCGTCTTCTTTACCGTAGTAGAGCTTACCGAGCTGAATGAGAGGACGGCCCTGGGATTTGCGGTGCAGGTTGCTGTCACGCAGTGAATAAACGCAGCCGCAGTATTCCTGCTGGTAGAACTGCTCGCGCTTGCTAATTTCAATCATGCGCGACGAACCGCCCTGTTTCCGCCAGTTATAGTCCCAGTAAACCATACCCGGATAGTGGGCGGCGGCCCGCTGTCCGCATTCGTTGATTTGCTGCATATTTTTCCAGCGAGAGATGCCCAGTGAGCTGCTGATCACGTTGAAGCCATTTTCAGCAGCATACAGCGCCGTCCGCTCAAAGCGCATGTCAAAACACATAGTGCAGCGAATACCGCGTTCGGGCTCCCATTCCATGCCTTTGGCGCGCTCAAACCAGTTATCCGTGTCGTAATCCGCATCTATAAACGGTACGCCGTGCTGTTCGGCAAAGCGAATATTCTCATTCTTACGAATCAGATACTCTTTCTGCGGATGAATGTTCGGATTGTAGAAGAAGATGGTGTAGTCGATTCCTGAGGCCTGGATCGCCTCCATTACCTCACCAGAACAAGGAGCGCAGCACGAGTGCAGCAGGAGTTTATCTGCCCCGTTTGGGAGTTCTAGTTTAGGGCGTTTGAAATCAGCGGTAGTCATAAATTTATTTGATGAGGTTATAAGGACTGAAAACAGTGTAGCATCAGAGCGGTGCTATCGGAAATGGCGGCCAGTATCATATATATCCCGCAATGTCTGTTATTGGCACGAAGCGGACTAGTTAACTGGCCTGGAGGTCCGCTTAGAGCGTGAAGCGGAAGTGAGAATTTGTCATGATTACCCGAATGCAGGACTAACATCGGCCTCCGATAATCAATGTAGAGCAGGTCAGGGAGACCAGTTCCCTTCTTATTTATATATTACGGGCAGGCGAGCATACGTATTTACTTAATGCTTCATTCACTTTAGGGCTTCGTCTCTGCCGTGATACCAGGTTTCAAAAGCATCGGGGGTCATCGGTTTGGCAAAAAAATAACCCTGAACTTCATCGCAGCCCAGCCTTCTTAAAATATCAACGGTCCTGGCATCCTCGACTCCTTCGGCCAGAACGATATAGTCGAGTTGCTTGAGGAGTGTGATAACGTTGCGAACAATGATGCGGCTGGCCTTGTCGCGAGCAACCTTACTCACAATAGAGCGGTCAAGCTTGATGATGTCCATCGGGATTTGTCGCAGGTAATTAATGTTGCTGTATCCGGAACCAAAATCATCCAGAGATATTTTAAATCCGCGTAGTTTGAGCATGTCCAGGCCGATAAGTGCAGCGGGGCTTTCCAGCATCTTCTCGGTTTCCAGACACTCCACCCCCAGCAGGGCTGGATCCAGACGCGCATCCAGCATTTTCTGTTCCAGCTCATCGCAGAAATCTGGCCTTGAAAAATCACTGGCTGCCAGATTAATCGACACGGGTAAAGAAAGTCCACGGCTTTGCCAGGCACTCAGTTGCACAATAGTGTGATCGATAACCCACGCTGTGAGTTCACGCATCAAGCTGGTCTTTTCGACCAGAGGAATAAACACACCCGGCAACACTTCGCCGTTTTTGGGATGTTGCCATCTAAGCAAAGCTTCGGCTCCCGTCACACGTCCTGTCACCAGTGAGATTTTCGGCTGATAAACCAGATATAAGCCCTGGTTTTCTTGTAGCGCTTGTCTAACTTCAGTAAGAAGGCTGAAATCAGTCTTCTTACTGCTATCCAGTGCGTCATCATAGACTGCAAACCGGCGCCCCTGACTTATCCCTTCATGCAATGCACTGACTGCACGGCGCAGAATTTCATTCGATGTCAGAGATTTATCGCAAAGCCCGGAGTCACCCATGTGAATATCCAGATCAAGGGGAACTTCAGGGGTGATCTTGGCCTGGATCCCCTGAAGGCTTTGAGAGATATCTTCTAATGTCCGAGTTTTTTCCTTATGGATAAAAAAGGCAAATCGTCCAACTGCCACGGCGTAGAGCGGCCCTTTTAAAGTCAGGCGGGTCTGCAGTTCTGCGGCCATATTACGAAGTAGATTTTCTACGGCAATCATACCGAGTGAGCGAGCCATTTCGTAGGCTAACGGCATATCAATACAATCAATAATGACGAGCCTGAACGCGCCTTCAGTTGAAACCTCTATATCCTTCAGTAGTCGCTGCCGGTTTGGTAATAGCGTGACTATATCGAGGTAGCCGACGGAGTGCCACGAGGCCAGAAAATCCGATATAAGTCCTGCCATCTTTTCAAAAAGATCGAGCTGCTCGTCTGAAAGTTCCCTGGGCTGAGTATCGAGGATACACAAGGTACCTACGGGTACTCCATCCTGGGTTTTAAGTGGGCACCCTGCATAAAAGCGAATGAATGGAGCTTCTTTTACCGCGTGATAGTCACGAAAGGTAGGGTGCTGATGAGTGTCATGACAAATGAATGTCTTACTCTGTTCCTGGGTCTGTACGCAAAATGCCTCGCTCAGGCTGGTTTCCGTGACGGCAACATTTTGGGCGGATTTGATGTATTGCTTTTCTTCATCGAGAACAGAAACAAAGCCCATCGGCATGTTCAGCAAGTGGCATATTAGATGAGTATATTTTCTTAACGCATCATCCCGGCCCTTGTCAGGATTTTTCAACAAGTCGATTGCCGCAAGTCTTTTACTTTCATCTCTGCTGAGATCGGTAAACATGGCAAGACATCCTCCGGTGAAGTAGGCTTCTGGTTATTCCACACTCACAGGTAGCATGTATCATTCTTCCGATGGCATGAGGTAATACATACGCTGTGGCCTGCCTAAACTCTCACATTAAAATGTTTCCAATTGATTGTCTCCCAGAAATGTCGCCCCCGGGCTGCTCGGTAATCCATTTGCTGGTTGTGTTTGTGTCAGTAATGTCCGCTCCTGGCACAAAGCGGACCACAGCATCAGTAAACTTTATCGGACTCTAAGCAGGTCTGAATATCTCGTCGTATACCTTGGCGATAGCATTTCACGTTTCATCTGCCACTGCTGCTGTACGCCCTGACCGGCAAAGTAGAGCGTTCCTTTCCCGTCTTTCGCGTTCAGGTGATCGAGCACTTCCATCAACCTTTCGCTACCAGCCCGAGGCGCATTCTCATCGAAAAGGTTCAACTGGGCCACCCCCTGGCTGAAAAAATCACCAAGCATGATCCCTGCCTTCTGGTACCGATGACCATCCTTCCAGATTTTTTCCAGGCACTCTACCGCGGCGTTGATGATGTCGCGGGAATCCTGAGTGGGTGTGAGAAGCTTCATGGACGCACTGTTACCGTAATAGGGCTCGTTAAGCGCAAAGGGAGAGGTTTTCACGAACGCAGAGATAAAGCGGCAGTACTGATGCTCACCCCGAAGTTTTTCAGCGCCACGGGCCGCATAGCTGCAAATAGCCTGGCGCATCTGCTCATAGTCCGTGACGCGTTCGCCGAATGACCGACTGCAGACGATTTCCTGCTTTGCTGGCGCAAACTCCTCCAGATCAAGACAAGGCTCGCCGCGCAACTCCCGGACCGTTCGCTCGAGTACCACGTTAAAGTGTTTACGTATAATCCATGTGCTTTGTTCTGAGAGGTCCAGAGCCGTTTTAATGCCCATGGCGTTAAGCTTCTTACTTATGCGGCGGCCAACGCCCCAGACGTCCTCTACGGGTACCAGGGCAAGGAGTCGGCGCTGGCGATCGATATTCGATAAATCAACTCCTCCGCCAGTCTGCCGCTGCCATTTCTTTGCGGCGTGGTTGGCGAGTTTAGCGAGTGTTTTTGTCTGGGCAATGCCAACGCCAACGGTGAGGTGCGTACGCTTCAGAACCGTAGCGCGGATCTCCTTGCCGAACTCGGTCAGGTCCCGGCAGTTTCGCACTCCAGTAAGATCACAAAAAGCTTCATCGATACTGTAAACTTCGACGCGGGGGCTCATTTCCTCTAGCGTCGTCATTACCCGGTTCGACATATCAGCATACAGCTCGTAGTTACTGCTGAAGCAGACAACACCAGCTCGTCGGAACAGTTCTCTCTGCTTAAAAAACGGCTCCCCCATGGTAATTCCAGCCGCCTTGGCCTCGGCGCTGCGAGCGATTACGCAGCCATCATTATTCGAGAGAACGACCACCGGCCGCCCTCTCAGGTCCGGCCTGAATACAGTCTCGCATGATGCGTAGAACGAGTTCACATCACAGAGAGCAAACATATTCAGCTCGCAGATTTAACGATGAAAGTCACAACGCCGAAAACGTCCAGCGTGTCTTCGCAGCCGACGATGATCGGTGAGTATGCGCTGTTCATCGGAATGAGCTGAACTGTCGGGCGGAGTTGCAGTCGCTTAACAGTAAACTCCCCTTCCACAGCGGCGATAACAATGTCACCGTGCTCAGCAGTGCGCGAGCTGTCGACTACAAGCAGATCACCGTCGCTGATACCGGCTTCGATCATAGAATCACCCGCGGCTTTGACGAAATATGTCGAACTCGGGTGAGCGACAAGTAACTCATTGAGATCGATGCGCTGTTCAACGTAATCAGCCGCTGGGCTTGGGAAACCACACTGTACTAAGTCACTGAAAAGCGGGAGAGCAATAATTTCTCGCAGTTCTGTAGGCCTGATGAACTCCATAATGCACACCTCAAACACTGTTTTTATATACAGTAGTTTCATTTGGGTATGCACGCAAGACAGAGGATATGTCATAGCCGATTAAAGCTTCACCGTTTCGTTTCTAAGTTTCTACGTCGCTTCGAATTATGCGTTTTGTAAATTTTATGGCCGCAATTCTATGTGAGCAAAATTAAGCCGACTTTGAAGCGGGAAATTTTTTATAAAGCGTGCATACGGCAACGTCATAAATTATCGCTACCTGCTTCCTGTCCAGACCGTTCGCAATCAATCGGCCCGCCTGGTCCCATTGTTCCGGGGTAAGCTTCGGACGCCTGCCGCCGATTCGCCCTTTCTTACGAGCTGCAGCCAGGCCTGCCCGGGTACGTTCCACAATCAACTCCCTCTCCATTTCCGCCAGGGCTGACATGATATGAAAGATGAAGCGCCCCATAGGGCTTGATGTATCGATACTGTCCGTGAGGCTCTTAAAGTGGATACCACGCTGCCGGAGTTCGTCCACCAGCAGCACCAGATTTCGCATGCTGCGCCCAAGGCGATCCAGCTTCCAGACCACCAGCGTATCCCCCTCATTCAATGCCCTAAGAAGCTTTTTGAGCGCTGGCCTGTTCGCCACTGTCCCGCTCATTTTTTCTTCGAAAATCTGTTCACATCCTGCGCGTTCGAGTGCTTGCCGCTGAAGATCCGTATTTTGGTCATTTGTTGACACCCTTACATAGCCAATTTGCATATTTTTCACCCAATAAATTCTGCAAAAAAATCAGGTGAAGTTATCGGCCAGGACGTCCCATGGCAATCTATAAAACGTCGGTTTAGGAAGTAGTGCGTTGAAGAATTTGCAAAGCTCAACCGAGGATAAAGCGACTGGGGCTGTTTTGCAGGTTGGCTCCTTCGGATTGGGAGCGGAGGCGCCAACGATTCCTGCTAATGATGCGAACCAGATTGTTGGTTATAACGGCTTTGTTTCCGGTGCCGGGGCTCCTGGAACGAACTGGGTAAACGTGTACGGTCCCATGCTCGTTATGAGGAGAATCAGCGCGGTTGCTCAGGTCCAGGTACTCATAGCGAAACACCTCAAATATCATCAAAAAAAAATTCTTATTTCTCACGCGCAAAAAACTACCGGGAGCGGCAGTCCTTAAAAGCGAAAGGGGTTGAGGATTTGATCCCCCCCTCCCCATGCGCTGACTGGCCGAGTTTCACCGGAGACGCTCCCTTGCAGTCTTGGTTCGATGGCATGGCCAACACAACGCCTCCAGGTTGAAATCATCGTCCGTTCCGCCGTGAGCCTTAGCCAGGATATGGTCGACGGTACTCGCTCGGGTTGCTATACCAGCGCGTCGACACTCCTGGCAGATATGTTTATCTCGCTGGAGAATACGTGCACGCCTGACTTCCCAGGGACGCCCGTAACCACGCTCTTGTCGGCTTTTACCGGTCTGATAGTTACGCCATCCTTCACCGGCATGCTGCTGCCGATGTTCATCACAGTAGCCGCTTGAATCATTTGTCAGGGCAGCACAGCCTTTGTGCCTGCATGGCCTTTTGATACGTGGGGGCATAACTAACAACCAGCCTTATGTTTAAGTTTGTTCATATGTGTCGACCCCAGCGAGGCTCGCTATATCCGCCAGAGGGGACAATTGATGAGATAACTGCAGTAAGGGATCAGACAAAGTTACAATACAAAAGGAAGCAAAGATTGCCGTCAGAACTTCTTGAACAGCGAGAGGCTACGAGGTCGCCGCCCCGTAACATGTTTGATAGCCGGAAAGGACCCATAGAGCCTCAGATGCCTTGGGGGGAGAGTCATATCCTCGGGTGGGGATATTGTAGTTATTATCCGCCACAGGGGATAACATAAGGTAATTCCTAAAACCTACCGCTTACGCTTGTTAAATCAGCCATGGCGTCCATCCTTAAGATTCTCTGAACTGGCTCCTACCAATACCAGAGAAAATAGCACCTTAAACGAAACTAGCCGTTTTTCAGCTGCCCTCCACTGGAGGGCTTTTTTTTACAATTACTGGCCAAAATCAGTTGATCTAGAATCTAATTAATTTTTCAATCTAACCGCTTACGCTTGTTAATTCCCAGTTAAGTGCCAGGCTAAACGTGACTCTGATGTGGAGAATGCCAACTCCAGGGAAACATCGATAAAAAGAGCATGTGAAACTGAGACTCCTGTAGCCTCCCTTGTGGGGGCATTTTTTCAAAAAAAAGCCAGCTCGGACAGAACTGGCTGGGTCTAGCAGTAAGTAAGTAGCAATTCGCACCTTGGTCGACAAATTATATATTCCCTTATCTTTCACTCATGTGCCGGGTGCCTCCCGGTGAACTTGCCACAGTCTTCAAGTCCGCAAACGTTACGCCCAGCATCGACTGCTTGCCCCTCCGCATAGGGGGATCCACTGAGTGCCAGAAATGTCGATTCGCATGTGCATTTTTAATTTAGTATAAAATCAACATTTTTCGTATCTGAACTAAAAAATTTAAGCCTCGCTTAAATATTTATCAGGTTAATTAATATTAAATTAAAACTTTTTAAATCAGAAAGTTATTCTAATATGTCTGGTTTCCCATACAGTTTCCTTTATAGTTCGAGTCTCCTTGTAATGATGACCAGATTGGTCTCCCTTCTGAACTTACGGATCTTGTCTCAGAAGGGATGTTTTTTCCTCGCTTCGCTTGATAATTACCCACTGTTTTCTAAAATTAATTTCAGGCTTTGCTATGTCAGGTAAAGTCGTCGTTCAGGAATACCCGTGTGCTCAAGGACGAGCCATCCCTAGTTTTTTCTTTCCAGCTCAATCTGCCTGATGCCAGCGAAGTGATTATTCCCCTTCTCGATGACGGCCAGTAGCGGCTTAATCCAAAGAACGGCCTGGCAGTAAGTCATTGTGCTGGTGGCAGCGGCACGATCATCGGCTGCGTCAGGTCTGTTGGTATAGGTGTGCAAGGCGCTGGCACGTAAACGGTGCGCGTATTCGAGCAGCCCACCAGCGACATCAGCAGGAACAGGCAGATCACAGGTTTTTTCACGGCGGAGAATCTCCCGGTATTCGATTACGGTTTCTTCGGTGCTGGTATCGATCAGGGAGTTAAGCCTGTTGGCATGTTCTGCAAGCTGATTGAACCGATTGAAGTTGAATGCCTGGGTGGCGATCACCTGTCCCTGCATAGAGTTGTCACTTCGCAGAACGTCGTTATCGCTCTGAAGGCTACTGGCGTCGGAGCAACTCTTTACGAGAGCGACCGAAAGGACAGTAATAACAACAACGCCTATAAGACCCGAATTAATTTTCATTGGTCTAACCCCCAGCACGCCAGCGCGCTTTCCTGATCCCGTCGCTCAACCTGACCATAGCAGCCATTTTTCTGGCCTTTGGTTAGACGACAATCACGGCCACCGTCTTTAATCCACCAGCGGATTGCCTCGCATGCACCGATGCGGTCACCTGCGTTGATACGCTTATAGAAGGTCGATGGGAAGCATTTACCGGGACCAATGTTGTACGGGCAGAAGGATGCGATACCCACCTTCTGTGGCTCTGTCAGAGGCACTTTGATATTGCGATCAACCCAGGCTAATGCCTTATCGCGTTCAATAGCGTTAACCTTCCGGCATTGCTCCTCACTGGCCGTCATGCCTTTATCAACACGCCTGCCATCGATAACGGTAACGCCGTGACATAAAGACCAGACCCCACCCGGATCAACAACGGCCACCAGCTCATTGCCTTCTTTCTCGCTTATGAATTGGTCGAAAATGAGTGGAGCAGATGCACCTGACGCGATTAGCGCCAGCACTGCTGCGCTGAGCTTTGCTTTATTCGACATCATTCACCCCGAGCAGCTTGACGGCGATCCGCTTTGATTTGGAAATAGAGGTTGGTAAGAAAGGTGAGTAAGCCAAACAGTAAACTACCGATCACACCTATAGCGGCCCACTGTTCGGGTGAGTAACCGTCAAGAAGTCTCCTGAACCAGTAAATGGCACTACCTCCCGATGCGCCGTAGGAAATGCCAGTAGTTATTTTGTCCATTCGATACATGCTCTCACCTCGCTCTTTGCGGGTGCCGTTTTGGGAATAAAAAAAGCCCGCTTTTGAAGGCGGGCTAATGAGTTGACTATTTGTAAGGTAGGTGTGAGAAAGACCTATGCTCAGGAGCAAAGCTGTATCGGCTGATTCACTATCGGTTACGGATAACCGTCAGGCATTCAGTAAATTCCCACAATTCAAAGCGTAGCAGCAGTTTGCAAAAATCATAAAAAAAGGCCTGCGTTTTATGGCAGGCTCTCAAGGAATTTGAAACTTGTATTATTGTTGTCATGGTGCCGGGTGCCTCCCGGTGACTCTCCCGCAGTCAGCAAAGCCGCGCGCATACCTGCAGATAGCAGTTGACTGGAACGCCCTTTCGCTTAGAAAGGATTCACCACGCAAATAAAATACGTCTCATTCATTCCCACAGTCAATGATTGCCTGTCGCGAGACCTCTCAGAACGATGGGAAACAAAAAGGCCGCCTACTGGCAGCCTTGTGAAAATTATTTTAGTCACTTACATCTGAACGCTTCAGGGATAGATGGGTTTTCCCCAGATCGGCAAGAAGGACACCACGATTGAACAATGTGCCTACCATCGCCCATATCCCTGATCCCAAAGTCTTCAGTTTTATAAAACACATGCACACCAGCATCTGCCGAGCACTTTGGGCAAGACTTATAGTCAACACCATTATGCACAGCATCTTGTGAATCGTTTAAAGAACATTCACAGACAGCACAAATACCCATACAGCTTCTCCTTGCGTTAACTGAAGGACAGCAATAGCAAAGCACGGTGGATATATCTTTGATAAAGATCGCTTTTTTGGAGTTGAAAGTGGTGCTTAAGCAGATTTCGAAGAGACTACTCTTAACAGCTTACGATAGTTTTTGCGTACGCGTTAGTTTTTTGGTTTGATAGAATCCATTCCACACAGCAAAAAACTTCAAAGGGAAATAATTAGAATGCGAATCAAAGGTAATGGCTTTTCCATTAGTACCGACAATGCCAACATCAATTTACTTGATATAATCAGAAACTTCATGACTTACAATGCCCAAGTTGTTAATTATTCTGACTACTCAAGAAAAATTTTGATCAATGAAGAACAAAACTATTTTATTGGATTAGTACTTACATTCAAAAATCAAAGAAAGAACTGTTTATCAAGAATCGACAATGGAAGATTTACAATAAAAGTTGAAGATCTTCAAGGTGAAGATAAAATAGTTAATTTCAATTTTTTCTGCATCAATAAAACCTCCTTCAAAGGACTATACCTTTATTATCGTGGTTCATGCTCGCTAAATAATTTATTTAGCAAATTTCAATCACAATCAAACAGATTTATTAGAAAAACTATTTCTTCAGAGAAAAAAGCTTTAGGAAGAAATGCTACAGAAGATCAAAAAGAAGCGATTGACACAAAATACTCACAACGAGTAAATTTTAATATACTAGTTGATCGTGCTGATATAGTCGATACTCTTTCAGCATTTAGTTCTATAAAATCTGCAGGATTCCGCTTTGAGAATATCGATTTTACTTCACCTGAACTACGGGGCGTAGAGCAATTCACAAGAAGTACTGAAGTGACTTTTAATATTGATGAAAATGATAGAACGAGGGTAAGGCCACTAGCGGATCATATCGGACAATTATTTAGGAACATTCAACATATTACTAAGGGTCGTATTGAAGCAATTGATCATGCAGGCAACGAAAGGATTGTTGATCTTATTAACTCCCCAGCATATTTCATAGAATATGAATTTGACGATATGGCTGAGCATGTTGATGGTCTGACTGATGATAACTTTTCAACAAACGCTATAGTTGATATAATTAAGGTAGAAATGGAAACTGGAGCAAAACATCATGAATTTAGCTGATCGCTTCACATCTACCTCATTTAGAAACCAGCTTATATGGCTGGTTATATCTTCAATTTTAATTTCAACCATATTATTTTTTGCTTTGAAAAAGCTATGCACTTTTGAATATGGCTTTTACGATTTTTATGCAAAGAGCCTGCGTGGATATCTATTCTCTGGGTTTATTTCAGTAGGTTCATTTTTACTTTCCCTTCATACTTTCGTGATTGTAAACCTTAAAGACAAACTGTTTTCATCTACACACTATCGCGAAAGATTTGCCACCGCAAATCAAATAAAAGTGGAAGCTATTAAAGAAAAAGACATATTAAAACCTTTGGATAGATTATCATCCTTTATTAACATATCAATATGGCTTTCAATTTCCACGGCAATAATACAGTTTACCTTGGGTTTAGCGCCCTATAGCTTTGTTGCAATTCCATGCATATGGTTAGGGTTCCTCACCATTTTGTTTATGCTAAACTCATTAGTACTTATAAGAATTAACATTAAGGATATGCTCCATCAATCATGATGGAGCAGTATCTTAGGTAATTATAGACAATATTCCGGAAACGAATCCAAGTGCATTTTGAAGTTCACTTCTAATCTTACCATCTGAACACTTTCTTTTTTTAGCAATAGCTCGTAGCGAGATACCAATCACGAAGTGAGCTATGATTAGTTCATATTCTTCCGGCTTGTACTTTTTCAGGCGTGAGACACAGCCATCAATCATTATTCCTTCATCGTCATCACATTGCAGTCGTGACTTTTTGCCGTGCGGTAGCAATCCTTTAAAACCAGCAGCGATAGGCTGCCAGTCGACTCCACTGCTATCAGCTGCAGCCCAGGCTCCCCAGCGGTCCATTACCTCGTACATGTCACGCATTTTTCTCTCCAATATCCTCGATAATTATCATTCCGGTTTCGCCCCATACCTTTGATGTCCGGGCGTCCCAAATGTGGGAATCATCCTCAAACAAGGCGTCCAGCAGAGATTTTTTTTAAGTTGTCCAGATCGGGCTTTTGCTGATGGGGCTGGCCGTCCATAGCCGCGCGCTTTTTCTTGCTCCAGCTCGGCGGCATCGGCAAAACGAAGGTGATATGGGCGCCGCTCTCCGGTACCTGAATTCCATGCAGCCTGGCTTCATCGCAGAACATGCGATAGCGCATCACAGGCGGGCGCTGCTTCCATTTATCAGCGCGGGTCATACGGGGTTTTCCAATGGGAGTGATGATGTATTTAGGCATAGAACACTCCCAGCTCTAACCGGACCTGCTCCAGCAGCTGCAACTCGGTACCGAAATTTCTCTCCCATTGCTTACGGCCAGCATGAATCGCCACACCATAACCGCCGTTGCGATGATGCATATGGCACAGGGGAATTGATTTTCGATGGTCAGCCCGCTGGCTTGCGCCCTGCCCGGTTCGGATGTGGTGGATTTCCGCTGGCGTTTCGCCCAGGTTCAGATTTCTGCATACGATGCAGCCCAGTGCGGCTACACGCGAAAGATGGAGGCTATCTGCTTTTTTCATGCCGGACCACCAGCATAAGCAGAAATACCGCGCGTAATCGTGCGGTGAGGGGAATTCTGTGTATTTCTTTGCGCCATCACTTTTCTCCGGTGATGGTGCGACAGGTGCTGGTTGTTCAGGCCAGCTTGATTATTATAAATCAGTTGTCAGGGTTGCGGAAGCGCTCAGCATGCTGCAGGAGAGATTCGCGGGTAATCAGTATTGCTTCGAGCGGGATAGGTATCACGATAAAAGAACCATCGTCATTGGTCACTACCTCATAACGTCCAGCGGGGCGAACGGCAGCTATTAATTCTTGCTCATTCATAACGCAAAATCCTATTCAATTCAGTCGTCCCCGAAACGCCGGGGTCAGCCCTTTTCTCCCTGCGTACTGAACGTTACTGAAGCAGCCCTTCTCGCGAACGCTTAATAGGTTAGATAGACCAATTAGCAGTAATTGGTCTGTGTAACCGATCTGCTTTCAAGACACAGGAGTCAGATCCAGCCTTCTAAATCACAGGCCGATTGTCGGTATCTGTCACACGATTAAGGAGGTGCGTTACCACGCCCATTACGGTCGCATCGTCCAGCGCATCGCCCTCGATAGCCTCTCCATCCTGAGTGATCAGTGCCTTACCCTGGACTTTTGCGAAGTCCATACTGCCGCAGAACGAAATCAGGACAGTATCACCCACTTCCGGCTTTCTGGAGGCGTTTATGATCGCATACCCGGCTGATGTTTCGATGGTTCGGCAGTTACCGTCATAACCGTAAAGACTGGTAAAAGTGAGTGTCTGTTCTGCGTAGTCTGCTGCTGGTGATGGAAAACCCATGATAACCACCCCTGATAATTAACTGTATATTTATACAGTAACACCAAAAAAACGAGGGTCAAGATTTGGGGTGCAAAAAACCCGCCGGAGCGGGTAAGTGCTTAATCAGTAGTCAATTCTTCTCATGGCCAGCACCACCAGCAGGATTAAAACAACCAGCCATACAGCCCCTGATAACAGCTCCATCAGATACACTGTTTCACCTCCTGCAAGTGCGTTGCAGGCTCCTTCACGAAAATGATCCAGTGGGTTTTGTCGTTCTTCCCGGTACGCTGGCCGATCGCAGGTTTCTCGTCTGTAAGCGCCAAAATCTGGCTCACCGGGATCTGCGTTTCATTCCATTTGAAAATGAGCACACCGTGTGGCCGCAACACTCGGAACGCCTCTTTGAAACCGGCACGCAGGTCTGAACGCCATGTATTTTTGTTCAATCGACCATATTTTTTCCCCATCCATGCCGTTTGACCGACACGCTCAAGATGTGGAGGATCAAACACAACAACCGGAAACGACGCATCAGCGAACGGCAGCGCGCGGAAGTCAGCTATCAAATCAGGACGGATTACCAGGCGGCGGCCGTCGCATAATTCGTGCTCTTCGCTGCGAATATCGGCGAAGAGCGTGCGCGTATCGCGTTTGTTGAACCAGAACATGCGGGAACCGCAGCACATATCCAGGATTGTTTGCTCTGACATGCTCACTCTCCTTTTCCGGCTGCGGCGGCGCGTTCTGCGTCATAGAGCCATGCATCAATCGGATTAAGCGAGTTTTCGATTGGTGTTCCGCCTGACTGGTACATCAGAGCCTTTGCACCTAAAAAAAGCTCTTTCACCTCTTCCAGCTCATTCAACAGCGTTAGCACTGTTGCTGGATTAGCCTGACACAGAAAATCCTGCAATGCTGAAATGCGCTGATCGAATGACATCACTGGTGCTTCGCCAGCGTGTTTTGCCTTTTCCGCCGCTACACGCAGCGCCTGTTTGTCGATGTTGCTCACTTGGCCTCCGCTAACTCTTTCCATTTTTCTTGAAGCAGCTGCCGGGCCGCTGCCTCTCCATCAGGCGGGAACGAAAATCCCGCGCGGACTCCTGGGCAACCGTTAGAGCAGCGGACCTCTGCCGAACCCCAGTTCATTCCCCTGCTGCGAACTCTCAGTGAAGGAGCCATGCCGCATTGAGGGCATTTCGGTAAATCAGCCATTCCCCAGCCTCTCCAACAGATGTTTGTGACGGCGCAGCTCGCGAACGGCACTCTGCAGACGCTGCAGGTTTGCCAGCTTCGCTTTCGTGCGGCGTATTTCAGTCGAGATATAACGCGATGACGGAATAATCAGATCATCCGGACGGCTGGCGAAAGCCGGGATATCCCCAATAATTTCTTCCAGCGTTTTGCTCTCCTGAGCCGGTGCGGCCTTGGCTTCCGCTGCTGCGGGCTCCTGCTGCTCTGGCTGCATTGCCGGTTCACCCGCCAGGCTCCAGGTGATGTTTTTACCGTCCACATGGCGCAGAACCAGACCGTCCTTGCACATTGCACCCAGCGAGGCATTCAGGGCTCGCGAACCTTTATCCAAAGAAACACGATCGCTGGCCCTGGCACCGGAACGGCAGGAGCAATTACTCGCCTGGGTACGTGAGAACACAAAAGAATCTGCACAGTGGCCGGACATTAAAAAGCAGATCACTAAATGGATCGATACGCCGATTGATAAGCGACCTCAGCCTGTTAGCACTAACACCGAAGAAAACCGCACGGACACTGACTCAACTTTGGGCGGAGGAAACAAGACAGACCGTAGCCCGGATCTGGCACACAACCTGTCTACGCTCAAGATAGAGGTTGCTGTTGCGATTCTGGGCATGTACGACGAGATCGATATTTACGGGATCCCGAACAGATTATTTATTCCGGCGAAAGCCATGGCCGAAGCAGAACAGGACCCCCGCTTTACTGCATGGTGGAAAAAACTGCGCGGCACCCCCGGTATTCTGGATTATTCCCGGGCAGCCATCATCGCCTTGATTAAATCGGCTCCGGAAGAACTCTGGATAGATCCTTTCGCGCTGCGTGAGTACATCAATCGCGAGTTGGTTGAATTTGACCACGCGCACCCAGATCAGAAAACGGTTGATGCGGCTTGCCGCCCAAAATCCCGCGCCACCCCTGAGGTAATCGAAAATGATGAAGCCAAACCGCCTGTACCTGGCGAAACTCAGCCACCAGCAGTTTGCCCTGCCAAAGCTGCGCAGCTCGACAAAGAACTCAATGAGGCATTCGCTCAGAGCTCAGCGCCAGTGCAGCAGCCCACGGACCAGCCGAAAGTGGAGAACCTGGGCGGAGGCGTCTTTTCTGTCGATGCACTGATAAATACCGCCCCCTCAAATGAAGTCGAAAAACAGGAAGTGCCACCAGCGCTAAGTGTTCGCGAGATTGAAATCGCCCATGCATTAAACGCGCTGATGTCCGGGCGCACAAACATCGGTGACCAGGATGATATCGAAAATCTCATCACCACCACGGGTAAAGACATCGAGCATATTTTCCCGTTACTGATTGCAGATATCACCTCGACTGAATTCTGTCTGTCGCCTGATTTCAGTGATGAAGAAGTACAGGACGTTGCTACTACGATTCTTGAGCAGTGGTCTGACGATATCAGCGTTCGTCAGAAAATAGCGCTTGATGCGATCGTGGAATACCGCCGCCCGGCACCACCAAAATCTGTCGCACTCGATCCTCCAGCCGTTACTGCAAAGCCGGATGCCGAGCCCGAACCAGTAGCTGAGACAAACGCGCCCCTTTCATCGATTACCTACCAGCAACAGCTGACCATTGCAGCGCTGCAGGGCTTATGTTCCAACCCGGCATATTGCAATCAGTATGAGGAATTACCGGCTATGGCCGCCGGGCTTGCCCGCGGCGTGATAAACCATCAGGAAGGCTCCTGTGCGTCTGATTAACCGTAGCAAGGGAGACAGCATCGGCGGGCCAGCATGCGCCGCCGCGCTCAAATGCCATTTTGAGAAATATAGCGCGCATGGTCGCAGCGACAAGCAGACTTTTTACACCATCAAGTTCCAAGGGAGAAAAATTACGGTTGAGGTTGTTAACCGCCCCCGTAGTTATGTGGCCACGGCAATGACCGGAGCCAGGCATCTCCGGTACCTCCCTGGCCTTGGTCGGTGATTTTTGACAATCAATATACTATCTGCCGCCGCGTTATTGTGGCGGCGTCATGGAGTTAAGCATGGCGCAAATCATTTTCGATGAAGAGTGGATGGTGGCGGGAAGGCTAACTGAGAAAACGGGGCTGGATGACAGGCAAATAAAAGCTTATCGCCTCGGAAGCTGGATTGAAGGGGTTCATTTTAAGCGAGTACCCGCGGTACCCGGTGGAGAAAGCAAACGCGCTTTGGTCTGGTACAACTTTCCGCTGATTAATAGATTTATTCAGGAAGCATGATGAACTTTCCAACCGGCGTTGAACTTCATAACGGAAAAATCAGAATCACGTTTACCTATCGCGGCATTCGCTGCCGCGAAGTTCTCCGTGGCTGGGTGGTTAACAGCAGCAACATCAAGAAGGCGGGAAACCTTCGCGCCGTCATCGTGAGTGAGATCCAGTTCGGCCAGTTCGACTACGCTGCGCGCTTCCCTGAATCGAAGGCTCTGAAAAAGTTCTCATCAACAAAGCGGATCACGACATTTAAAGAGCTGAGCGATTTTTTCATTGATACAAAGGCACTGGAGGTGTCGGGGGCTACACTGCATTCACTCACATCTGCAGTTAACACGCTGAAACGTGTTGTGGGAGAAAATACGCCCTTGGCTGATATTCAGCACGCCGATATTCTGAATTACCGCAAAGAACTGCTGACCGGCAGCGTATTAAACCCATCAATGCCTAACCTGGTTAAAAAGGGACGCGCGCCCTCAACAGTCAATAAACAGATGGCGGTTTTATCAGAAATGCTGAAGCTTGCTAATAGAAGTCAGTTTATATTACACGCTCCTTATGAGGGCGTGTCCAGGCTCAAGCTATCTAAGGCAGACCCCGATCCGCTTCTACTTCATGAGTACCAGGCACTGATTGCCGCCCTTCCCCGAAAACTGGCTTTGATCATCATTGTAGCCGTCCACACGGGAATGAGGCCCGGCGAGATTTGTGCTCTGGCGTGGGAGGATATCGATCTGAGAAAAGGTGAAATTCACGTATCAAGAAGCCTGACGAACAAGCGGGTGTTTGTGCCGCCGAAAACAGATGCTGGTATACGAACGATCACGCTGCTTAAGCCTGCACATGATGCGCTGCTGGAGCAGTTCGAAATCACAGGCAATAACCCAAGACAGCAGATCATTTTCCATCACCGTGAAATCGGCAAAACAGAGCCACAAAATCTGCGGTTTGTGTTTTCCCCTGAAAAGAAATCTTCAGTGAATGAGAGCTTTTTTTCCAAAAACTCGATTTCGTATGGATGGAAACGGGGCACTAAACTTTCGGGAATACGTGAGAGAAATCCTTATCAGTCCCGACACACATACGCGTGCTGGACGCTTATGGCCGGTGCTAACCCTTCCTTTATCGCCAGCCAGATGGGCCATGAGGACGCGCGTATGGTGTATGAGGTTTACTCGAAGTGGATCGGCGATATGAACCAGGATCAGGTCAACATGCTGAACAATCAGATGCCGACAGCTATGCCCCCAGGACGCCCCCAAGGTATTGGGAACATTAAAAAAGTCATTTAATTTCATGACGCTGGTTTCAAACTACATAATCAGCGTTAAACTATTCATACCAATTATTTAGGGAGAAGAGATGATGCGCGTACTGGTTGTTGAGGATAACGCATTGCTACGTCATCACCTGAAAGTTCAGCTTCAGGAGATGGGACATCAGGTGGACGATGCTGAAGATGCAAAAGAAGCCGATTATTATCTCAATGAACACTTACCGGATATTGCCATTGTCGATTTAGGCTTGCCGGATGAAGACGGTCTCTCGCTGATCCGTCGCTGGCGCAGCCATGACGTCTCTCTGCCGGTGCTGGTTCTGACCGCCCGTGAAGGCTGGCAGGATAAAGTGGAAGTGCTCAGTGCGGGTGCGGACGACTACGTGACGAAGCCGTTTCATATCGAAGAAGTCGCTGCGCGCATGCAGGCGCTATTACGTCGCAACAGCGGTCATGCCTCGCAGGTTATCTCCCTTCCGCCATTCCAGGTTGATCTTTCCCGCCGCGAATTTTCCATTAACAGTGAAGTGATCAAGCTCACGGCGTTCGAGTACACCATCATGGAGACGCTTATCCGTAATAACGGCAAAGTGGTGAGCAAGGATTCCTTAATGCTCCAGCTTTACCCGGATGCCGAGCTACGGGAGAGCCACACCATTGACGTGCTGATGGGACGTTTGCGCAAAAAAATTCAGGCGCAATACCCGCAGGACGTGATCACCACGGTTCGTGGTCAGGGTTACCTGTTCGAATTACGCTAATGAAAGGGATCTCACGACACTTTCTGCCCCTTTCGCTGCGGGTGCGCTTTCTGCTGGCAACCGCTGCCGTGGTGCTGGTGCTTTCTCTATCCTATGGGATAGTGGCGCTGGTCGGGTATAGCGTGAGCTTCGATAAAACAACCTTCCGCCTGTTACGCGGCGAAAGTAACCTGTTTTATACCCTGGCGAAGTGGGAAGATAACCACATTACCGTGGACATGCCTGAGCACCTCAATCAGCAAAGCCCGACGCTGGCGTTAATTTATGATGAAAAAGGCAAACTGCTGTGGGCTCAGCGCGACGTTCCCTGGTTGAAAAAACGCATTCGCCCGGAATGGCTCAGGACGAATGGTTTTCATGAGATTGAGGCCGATCTCAATTCAACCAGCGCATTGCTGCATGAGGATCGCGCCCTTCAGCAAAAGCTGAATGAGATACGCGAGGACGACGACGATACGGAGATGACCCACTCCGTCGCCATTAATCTCTACCCCGCTACCATGAACATGCCGCAGCTGACCATCGTGGTGATCGACACCATTCCGGTTGAGCTTAAACGTTCTTACATGGTCTGGAGTTGGTTCGTGTATGTTCTGGCCGCCAATCTTCTGCTGGTTATCCCTCTGCTGTGGGTTGCAGCATGGTGGAGTTTGCGTCCGATAGAATCACTGGCCAAAGAGGTTCGCGAGCTGGAAGAACATCATCGAGAAAAGCTCAACCCGGAAACCACGCGCGAACTCACCAGCCTGGTGCGTAATCTTAACCGCCTGCTGAAAAGCGAGCGCGAACGTTATGATAAATACCGCACCACGCTCACCGACCTGACGCACAGCCTTAAGACGCCGCTGGCGGTCATGCAGAGTACGCTGCGCTCCATGCGTAGCTCAACGCTCAGCGTCGATGACGCAGAGCCGGTGATGCTTGAGCAGATCAGTCGCATCTCACAGCAAATTGGCTATTATCTCCATCGCGCCAGTATGCGTTCAGGAAGTGCGTTATTGAGCCGCGAGCTGCATCCGGTGGCGCCTTTACTGGACAACCTCACTTCCGCGCTGAACAAGGTGTATCAGCGTAAAGGGGTGAACATCAGCCTCGATATCTCGCCGGAAATCAGCTTCGTGGGCGAGAAAAATGATTTCATGGAAGTGATGGGTAACCTGCTCGATAACGCCTGTAAATACTGCCTGGAGTTTGTGGAAGTGTCCGCGCGCCAGACGGATAACGAGCTGCACATCATCGTTGAAGACGACGGGCCCGGCATTCCCCGCAATAAACGTGAAGTGGTGTTTGATCGTGGTCAACGCGCCGATACGCTGCGTCCGGGTCAGGGAGTGGGGTTAGCCGTCGCCCGGGAGATTGTCGATCAGTACGATGGCAAAATTGAAACGGGTGAAAGCCTGCTGGGCGGTGCGCGAATGGAGGCTATTTTTGGCCGCCAGCATCCCACATCGAACGATACTTGACCCGTTATGTGAAAAATGCGCGGATCTCGCACTCAGGCTCCTGAGCTTCCGTTATAATCCGACTCAATAAGAGCCTGCGGAATAAAAAAATATGGAATATCACTTAGCACTTAACTGGCCCGAGTTTATCGAGCGCTACTGGCAAAAACGCCCGGTGGTTCTTAAACGCGGGTTCAGCAATTTTGTCGACCCTATCTCGCCTGACGAGCTGGCCGGCCTGGCCATGGAAAATGAAGTCGACAGCCGCCTGGTCAGCCACCAGGACGGAAAATGGCAGGTTAGCCACGGTCCTTTTGAAAGCTACGATCACCTGGGCGAAAATAACTGGTCTTTACTGGTGCAGGCGGTCAACAACTGGCATGAGCCTACCGCCGCCTTAATGCGCCCGTTCCGCGCCCTGCCCGACTGGCGAATGGACGATCTGATGATCTCCTTCTCCGTTCCCGGTGGCGGCGTTGGCCCGCACCTGGATCAGTACGATGTATTTATTATTCAGGGTACCGGCCGCCGTCGCTGGCGCGTGGGCGATAAAGTGCCGATGAAACAGCACTGCCCGCATCCGGACCTGCTTCAGGTTGACCCGTTTGAAGGGATCATCGACGAAGAGCTGGAGCCGGGTGATATTCTCTACATTCCGCCGGGATTCCCACACGAAGGTTACTCCCTGGAAAATTCGCTCAACTACTCCGTGGGGTTCCGCGCGCCTAGCGGCCGCGAGATGATCAGCGGCTTCGCTGACTATGTTCTCCAGCGCGAGCTGGGCAGCTACCGCTACAGCGATCCGGACGTGCCATCGCGTGAACACCCTGCTGACATCCTGCCGGAAGAGCTTGATAAGCTGCGCGGCATGATGCTGGATTTGATCAACGAGCCGGAACATTTCAAACAGTGGTTTGGTGAGTTTGTCAGCCAGTCACGCCACGAGCTGGACGTTGCGCCGCCTGAGCCACCGTATCAGGCCGATGAGATTTATGATGCCCTGCAACAGGGTGACAAGCTGGTTCGCCTCGGTGGGTTACGCGTGCTGCGCATTGGTGAAGATGTCTTCGTGAATGGCGAAAAGCTGGACTCTCCGCACCGTCCGGCGCTGGAAGCCATCGCCAGCCATCAGGTGTTGCACGCCGAAACGTTTGGCGACGCGCTGGAAGACCCGTCATTCCTCGCAATGCTGGCCGCACTGGTGAACAGCGGGTACTGGTTCTTTGAGGACTGAGTCGTGATATTTGCCGGGTGGCGGCTTCGCCTTACCCGGCCTACAAAAGTGCGATCCTGTAGGCCCGGTAAGCGTAGCGCCACCGGGCGTTTTTATCTCCGCTCCCCCGCTGCAAAATCCTCGATCTCTCCCGCCCAATCCGCAGGATACAACCCTTCCCGTACATCGCGATGAAACGTTGAATACGGCCAGTCGATTACCTTTGATACGTAGCCATGCTTCAGCGGATTGATATAAACATAATCCACATGCCGCCGGTAATCGTGTTCATTGCGAATGGTGTGCTCCCAGAAACGCGGCTGCCATATGTGGCGCATGTCGATGTTGCGGCTAAACGTTTTTTTAATATCCCGCCAGCGGGCCGAAAAGTCGCTGTCGCCTTCCGGTAAGGTCCAGATACAGTGCATATGTTCGGGAAGGATAACCCAGGCGTTTATGGTAAAGGGCTTCGCGCGTTTAACCGTAGAGGTGGCAGCACGCAGGCTGTCGATATGCCGTGTAAGCAAATCGCTCTGGCGGTTTTGCAGGTTGACGGTGAAAAACCAAGTACCACCCGGGACGTAGTGGCGACGATAGTTTGACATGGCGCTCCTTGCCTTAATGCCGGGTGGCGGCTGCGCCTTACCCGGCCTACGTTCTTTTTCTTACTGCTTCGCGGTTAACTCTGCTATCCGCACAATCACCTTCACCGCTTTTTCCATTCCTTCCAGCGTCACAAACTCATGCTTACCGTGGTAGTTATACCCGCCGGTAAACAGGTTCGGGCAGGGTAATCCCATAAACGACAATTGCGAGCCATCAGTACCACCGCGAATCGGCTTCAGCTGCGGTTCAATGTCACAGTCGCGCATGGCCTGCTGAGCGATGTCGAGAATATGCGGGTGCTCCATCACCTTCTCACGCATATTGTAATAGCTGTCTTCTATGATCAGCTCAATGTAGCAATCAGGGTGTAACCCTTTCCCCACCTTCTTGGCGATCTCCATCATCTTACGCTTGCGCGCCTCAAAGGCCTTGCGGTCGAAATCGCGTACGATGTAGTGCATCTGCGCGCTGTCCACGGTGCCTTTAATGCTGGTCAGATGATAGAAACCTTCATACCCTTCCGTCATTTCAGGGCTCTCTTCCGCCGGAACCTCGGCATGAATACGCGACGCCAGCGACAGCGCATTTACCATCACACCTTTCGCGGAGCCTGGGTGAACGTTGTTCCCCACAATCTTGATCGTCACCGACGCGGCGTTGAAGTTCTCATACTCGAGTTCACCGACGCCGCCGCCGTCAACGGTATAGGCCCACTTCGCATTGAAGGCCTCGACATCGAAATGTTTTGCGCCCTTGCCCACTTCTTCATCCGGCGTAAAGGCCACGCGGATATCACCGTGCGGGATATTTTTGCCTTTCAGCACCGCCAGCGCCGTCATGATCTCCGCAATGCCCGCCTTGTCATCCGCCCCCAGCAGCGTTTTGCCGTCAGTGGTGATCAGCGTCTGGCCCAGCAGCTGATGCAAAACCGGGAACATCACCGGCGAGAGCACTTCATCGCCAATACCCAGCGCGATATCGCCGCCGCGGTAGTTTTCAACAATCTGCGGGTTCACATGTTTTCCGCTAAAATCCGGAGAGGTGTCGACATGGGAGATAAAGCCAATCGCCGGGATATCCCCGTCGACGTTGGCAGGCAGCGTTCCCATCACAGTGCCTTTCTCGCTTAACGTGACGTTGACCAGCCCCATGGCGTCAAGCTGCTCTTTAAGCAGGTTTAATAACTTCCACTGGCCTTCGGTGCTCGGCACCTGGCGAACACCCGGTTTAGATTGGGTATCCAGCGAAACGTACTGTAAAAAACGCTCAAGTAATTTATCCATGCAGTCACCCTCACTTTTTGTGACAACATTATCAATAAGCATCAAAACGCAAATATTGCGTCAGGTCACTTTTATCCCGCAAACGAGAACTTTTTTCGTTTATGTCATGCTGCGTTTATAAATGTAGCTTATGAATCAGTGACAAGGATTGGCGATTGCAGGGGATTGCCGTAGAATGTCCGCCCTCATTACGAGTCACCAAGGTGGTTACACACAAACCCCGCTTCGGTCTGCTGCCTGAGGCGTCTATATGGGACAGCGCAAAAATTGAATATACAATCCCGTTCACGTTCACCGCTGGTGCAACTGGAACGAATTCGTAAAAGCTTTGATGGCAAAGATGTCATTTCCGACCTCACGCTCACCATCAATGACGGTGAGTTTCTGACCCTGCTTGGCCCCTCTGGCTGCGGCAAAACCACCGTACTGCGCCTTATCGCCGGGCTGGAAAGCGTTGATAACGGCCATATCCATCTTGAGAACCAGGACATTACCCAGGTTCCTGCAGAAGACAGACACGTCAATACCGTCTTTCAGAGCTACGCCCTGTTCCCGCACATGACCGTGTTTGAGAACGTCGCGTTTGGCCTGCGGATGCAAAAAACGCCTGCCGCTGAGATCCCACCGCGCGTCACCGACGCCCTGCGGATGGTGCAACTGGAAGAGTTTGCCCAGCGTAAACCCCATCAGCTTTCCGGCGGCCAGCAGCAGCGTGTGGCCATCGCCCGCGCCGTGGTCAACAAGCCGCGTCTGCTCCTGCTGGATGAATCCCTCTCCGCGCTGGATTATAAGCTGCGCAAGCAGATGCAGAACGAATTAAAAGCCTTACAGCGCAAGCTGGGCATTACCTTTGTTTTTGTGACCCACGACCAGGAAGAAGCCCTGACCATGTCTGACCGCATCGTGGTGATGCGTGACGGCAAAATCGAGCAGGACGGCACGCCGCGCGAAATCTACGAAGAACCCAAAAACCTCTTTGTCGCCAGCTTCATCGGTGAGATCAATATCTTCGACGCCACGGTGATTGAACGCCTGGACGACCAGCGCGTGCGCGCCAGCGTTGAAGGACGCGAGTGCACTATCACGGTGAATTTCCCCGTTGAAAAGGGACAAAAGCTTAACGTCCTGCTGCGCCCGGAAGATTTGCGCGTCGAGGAAATTCACGGCAATACCGAGGCCGAAGGGTTAATCGGCTATATCCGCGAGCGCAACTACAAAGGGATGACGCTGGAGTCCGTTGTTGAGCTGGAAAACGGCAAGATGGTGATGGTCAGCGAATTCTTTAACGAAGATGACCCTGACTTCGACCACTCTCTCGACCAGAAAATGGTTATCAACTGGGTAGAAAGCTGGGAGGTTGTGCTGGCTGATGAAGAACACAAGTAAATTCCAGAATGTGGTTATCGCCACGATCGTCGGTTGGCTTGTGCTGTTTGTCTTTTTACCCAACCTGATGATCGTTGCCACCAGCTTCCTGACCCGCGACGATGCAAACTTCGTTAAGCTGGTCTTTACGCTGGACAACTACGCGCGCCTGCTCGATCCGCTCTATTTTGACGTGCTGCTGCACTCGCTCAATATGGCGCTGATTGCCACCCTCGCCTGTCTGGTGCTGGGGTATCCCTTCGCATGGTTCCTCGCGGGCCTGCCGCAAAAGGTGCGGCCCCTGCTGCTGTTTTTACTGATTGTTCCCTTCTGGACCAACTCGTTAATCCGCATCTACGGGCTGAAAATCTTCCTGAGCACGAAAGGCTATCTCAACGAGTTTCTGCTGTGGCTGGGGGTGATTGATACGCCAATCCGCATCATGTTTACCCCGAGCGCGGTGATCGTCGGCCTGGTTTATATCCTGCTGCCGTTTATGGTGATGCCGCTCTACTCCAGCATCGAGAAGCTGGATAAACCGCTGCTGGAAGCGGCAAAAGATCTGGGTGCCAGTAAGCTGCAGACCTTTCTCCGCATCATTATTCCGCTGACGATGCCCGGCATTATTGCAGGCTGTCTGCTGGTGATGCTCCCGGCGATGGGCTTGTTCTATGTGTCGGATCTGATGGGCGGCGCGAAAAACCTGCTGATCGGTAACGTGATCAAGAGCCAGTTCCTGAACATCCGCGACTGGCCGTTCGGCTCGGCCACCAGCATTACGCTGACGGTGGTGATGGGCCTGATGCTGCTGGTCTACTGGCGCGCCTCGCGCCTGCTGAATAAAAAGGTGGAACTCGAATGATCGGTCGACTGCTTCGCGGCGGTTTTATGACCGCCATTTATGCGTATCTCTATATCCCGATCGTTATTTTGATCGTGAACTCATTCAACAGCTCGCGGTTCGGGATCAACTGGCAAGGTTTTACGACCAACTGGTACAGCCTGCTGATGAACAACGACAGCCTGCTGCAGGCCGCTCAGCACTCGCTGACGATGGCCATCGTCTCCGCCACCTTCGCGACGCTGATTGGCTCCCTCACCGCCGTCGCGCTCTACCGCTACCGCTTTCGCGGCAAACCGTTCGTCAGCGGCATGCTGTTTGTAGTGATGATGTCGCCGGATATCGTCATGGCCATTTCGCTGCTGGTGCTGTTTATGCTGCTGGGCGTACAGCTTGGCTTCTGGTCGCTGCTGTTCTCGCATATCACCTTCTGCCTGCCGTTTGTGGTGGTGACCGTCTTTGCGCGTCTTAAAGGGTTCGACGTGCGTATGCTGGAGGCGGCGAAGGATCTGGGTGCCAGCGAGATGACTATCCTGCGTAAAATTATCCTGCCGCTGGCGATGCCTGCCGTGGCGGCCGGATGGCTGCTCAGCTTTACGCTGTCGATGGATGACGTGGTGGTCTCCTCCTTCGTAACCGGGCCGAGCTATGAAATTCTGCCGTTAAAGATCTATTCAATGGTGAAAGTCGGCGTCTCACCTGAGGTGAACGCGCTGGCGACCATTCTGCTGGTGTTGTCGCTGGTTCTGGTGATTGCCAGCCAGGTTATTGCTCGTGATAAAACAAAATCTCAGGGGACAATGAAATGAAAAAAATGCTCGCCGCTGCGGCGCTGGTGCTCGGCATGGGTGCCGCGCACGCTGATGACAGCAAAACGCTCTACTTCTACAACTGGACCGAATACGTGCCGCCAGGGCTACTGGAACAGTTCACCAAAGAGACGGGCATCAAGGTGATCTACTCGACCTACGAGTCGAATGAAACCATGTACGCCAAGCTGAAAACCTACAAAGACGGCGCGTACGATCTGGTCGTGCCTTCCACCTACTTTGTCGACAAAATGCGCAAAGAGGGGATGATCCAGAAGATCGATAAAACGAAGCTAACCCATTTTTCAAATCTCGACCCGGAAATGCTTAACAAGCCGTTCGATCCGAACAACGACTACTCCATTCCTTACATTTGGGGTGCGACCGCGATTGGCGTGAACAGCGATGCCATCGATCCGAAAACGGTGACAGGCTGGGCCGATCTGTGGAAACCGGAATACAAAGGTAGCCTGCTGTTAACCGACGACGCGCGTGAGGTGTTCCAGATAGCGCTGCGTAAACTCGGCTATTCCGGTAACACCACCGATCCGAAAGAGATCGAAGCGGCCTACAACGAGCTGAAAAAGCTGATGCCTAACGTGGCGGCATTCAACTCTGATAACCCGGCAAACCCGTATATGGAAGGCGAAGTGAATCTGGGGATGGTGTGGAACGGCTCCGCGTATGTTGCCCGCCAGGCCGGTACGCCGCTGGAGGTCGTCTGGCCGAAAGAAGGCGGGATCTTCTGGATGGACAGTCTGTCGATTCCAGCCAACGCGAAAAACGTGGACGGCGCGCTGAAGCTGATTAACTTCCTGCTGCGCCCCGACGTGGCGAAACAGGTCGCTGAAACCATCGGCTACCCGACGCCAAATCTGGCTGCACGCAAGCTGTTAAGCCCTGAAGTCGCGAATGATAAATCGCTATACCCTGATGCTGATACCGTCAGCAAAGGCGAATGGCAGAACGACGTGGGTGACGCGAGCCGTCTTTACGAAGAGTATTATCAGAAGTTAAAAGCAGGTCGTTGAGATCTGACGGGCGACGCAATGTCGCCCGTCACACCTACAGCCCCTTCAGGAGTTTATCCACAAAAGCTGGCACCACTTTACTTGCCAGGCCATAGTGTTTCTCTTCAAACTCACTGCCCACCTGGCTAGGCTCCAGATTAAGCTCTACCGTATGCGCCCCCTGAAGTTTAGCCTCGTGAACAAATCCCGCCGCCGGATAGACGTGCCCGGACGTGCCGATGGCAATGAACACGTCCGCCATCGCCAGCGCGCTGTAGATCTCATCCATGCCCAGCGGCATTTCACCGAACCAGACCACGTGCGGACGCAGGCGCGACGGGAACTGGCAGCAGTGGCACTTATCCTCTGGCAGCACGTCCTCTTTCCAGTCCAGCACCTGACCGCTCCAGGCGCAGCGAACCTTGAGCAACTCGCCGTGCATGTGGATGATATTCTTGTTACCCGCCCGCTCGTGCAGGTTATCGATATTCTGCGTCACCAGCAGAAAACGATCGCCGAGCGCCTCTTCAAGCTTCGCCAGCGCCAGATGCGCCGCGTTCGGCGCAATCTCAGGCTGCTGAAGCTGACGACGGCGGGCGTTATAAAACGCCTGCACCAGGTCCGGATCGCGGGCGAAACCTTCCGGCGTCGCTACGTCCTCGACACGGTGCTCTTCCCACAGCCCGTCCGCCGCGCGGAAGGTTCGAATTCCTGACTCGGCGGAGATCCCCGCGCCGGTCAGCACCACCACTCTGGGTTTATCCATCGCTTCTGGCATCATTCTGTCTCTGAAAAAGATCCGCTGGCGCAAGCGCTCACGCAAGCGGCGTTTGTTTTTGCGAAAACGGCTGAGTCGACCCTGGCGACGCGACAGCATAGAAACCTCGTAAACTAATCGGTGAGATGAAGGAATGCGGCTCCGCGCATGCCTCCCGCGTCCCCGTGTCGCGCGCGTTCAATACGCGGCACGCGGGCGACCGGCAATAAATGTCGGGGCAAACGCCCGGACAACCGTTCCGTAATCGCAGTAAAGTTTGACAGCCCTCCCCCGATCACCAGCAGATCCGGGTCGACGATGGTGAGAATATTTCCCAGACACACCGCCAGCAGATCCAGATAACGCTCGACGTGCTCACGCGCCTGCGCATCCCCTTGCTCCCACAGGGTAATGATTTGGGGGGCTTCAAGTTTCTGATGATAGAAGTGTTCGTAAAGCCATGCAAACCCGCGGCCAGAGAGGGTATTCTCAATACAGCCGTGCTGGCCGCAGCCGCAGCGGGTCAATGGAAAATCACGCCCGACGACGTCCAGCGCATCCACCGGCAGACGGATGTGACCGAACTCACCGGTGATGTAGCTGCGCCCGGTAATCGGTTTGCCATTAATAACGATCCCACCTCCAACGCCCGTACCGAGGATCAGCCCCATCACCAGCGGATACTGACGGAACTCATCGTCCCAGGCTTCGGAGAGGGCAAAACAGTTGGCATCGTTATCTAAACGCACGTCGCGTTCAAGGAGGGCAGAGAGATCGGCGCGCAGCGGTTTGCCGCTGGCGGCGGGAACGTTGGCGGCGTACAGCGTGCCGTCGTCGGTTTCGGGCATGCCTGGAATGCCGATGCCGACGCTGCCTTTCACGCCAAAGCGTTCATCGGCTTGCGCCACCAGCGCGGCGATGGCGGTTAAAAATTCATCATAGCTTTCGCGCGGCGTGGGAACACGGGTTTCCCACTGCAGTTTGAGGTCTTTATCAAACACGCCGAGCGCAATCTTGGTGCCGCCAATATCAAATCCGTAATACATGATGCATTCCTCTGCTTGATCCAGCGGCCTAAAGACCGCTAAACCATGACGAAATTACTGGCCACTTAATACCCTCGCCGGATCAATTCGGCTTGCGCGACGCGCCGGATACCAGCTTGCCAGCAGACTCAGTAAAAGTGCTGTAACCAGCACATAAAAAACATCCAGCCAGTGCAGTTCAGACGGCAGGAAGTCAATAAAATAGATATCACCCGACAGGAACTGGTGGCCAATAAGCTTTTCAATCCCGTTAATAATGGGGGTCAGCTGCAGGGAAACCACCACGCCAATCACCACGCCGCACAGGCTGCCGAACAGCCCTGCCAGCAAACCGTACCAGACGAAGATGGCGCGAATAAGGCCGTCTTTCGCCCCGAGGGTACGCAGCACGGCGATGTCACCGCTCTTGTCCTTGACCGCCATCACCAGCGTCGAGACGATATTAAAGCACGCTACACCAATCACCAGCACCATCGCCAGATACATAATGGCGCGGATCATCTGGATATCACGGTACATATACCCGTAAGTGCCGATCCAGCTTTTGATGTAGACATAGTTATTGGTCACGCTGCCCGCATCGCGCACAAGTTTGTTGGCGTTAAAGACGTCGTTCACCTTAATGGCAATGCCCGTCACGCTGTCGCCCATATCGAGATACTGGCGCGCATCTTCCATCGGCACCATGGCGAAGCTGTGATCGAGCTGCCCGCTCAGCTGAAGAATGCCGGTAACGTGCAGGCGCACGCGCTTAGGCTGCTGCAGTTTGTGGTCGGCGCTGGCGTTCGGGATCATGATCGATACCCAGTCGCCCTGCTTCACCTTCAGGGCATCGGCAACGCCTTTACCCATGATGATCTGCTGCTCGCCAGCCTTAAAGTTGGCCCACGCGCCGTTCTGCACATAGTTTGGCAGCGCGCTGAGACGCGCTTCCTGGACGGGGTTGACCCCTTTCACCTGAATAGCACGCAGGTTTACCCCGCTCTCCACCAGCCCGGTAAAGTTAATGTAGGGCGCGGCCGCCGCAATGCCCGGCACTTTTTCCACTTTAGTGAGCGCATCGCTCCAGTTCGTCCACGGCTGGTTAACCGGCTCGATCTCCCCGTGCGGCACCACCGCCAGAATGCGGTTGTTTAGCTCGCGCTCAAAGCCGTTCATG
>ENA-OWLM01000051-OWLM01000051.1-metagenome-genome-assembly--contig:-NODE-51-length-40638-cov-4.273735_pt1 | contig 40638 bp, 25 predicted proteins | sample MGYA00245349_ERZ651102 | MGnify/ENA primary metagenome ERZ651102 (study PRJEB26857, sample SAMEA4031759) | metagenome | biome: human; feature: oral; material: saliva | place: Philippines | collected 2014 | study... | reverse complement strand
GGGGTTCTCCTACCGCAAGCCCCGCGACTACGAAAACCGGCCCATGGAGGCCGCCCACTCGGTGGAGGAGATCAGCGCCAAGATCCTGGAGGCGACCGGCCTGCGCCGCCAGCTCTGCTAAGGGAGGCGGCGCTGGCAGCCTGGCTACGCACGGGATGCGCACCAGATGCGCACCGGTTCAGGCGCGCGGCAAGATAACGAGGTAACCAGACAGGAGAGAGAGGACGCCTGCGGCTGGCAGGCGTCATGGCATTCAGGGGAGAGGACGGGATGGGGGCTGGTTGAGCTCCCTGTTGTTCATCAGCATTCCGTGAAAGCGGAGCAGTCCGTGGCGCCTGCGCACCCGCTCGCTCAGCCAGCACGCGGGGAGCAACCCCAGCCCGGCGGCAAGGGCCAGGACCATGGCAATGTGGCTCACCAGATAATCCGCCCCCTGCCATCCCCAGACGAGCAGGCAGGCCATTGCCATCGTCAACAACATGGGGGAGAGCCAGGCCCCCAGCCACAGCACGGCGCTCAACAGCCCGGCGACAATACGTTCGATCATATGAGTCCCTTCTTGAGAAAGGGCCATCAATTCACCAATGCGCCCACATGTCAATATCAGAAACATCAATCGCTCACAAAGCCAGCAATCACTTTCAAAACCCCTTCCCAGATCATAAAAAACCTGCATGGCGCACAAAAAGCCAGCCAATGATGATGAAAACAGGTGCATGAGGGGGCGTTTATCACTATTCTGCTCGGGTTGGTAGCCGCTACAAAAAACAGTCAGCGGCAAACCGTAACGATATAAATACGGATTTCGTCACGTTTTCGGCACAAGATGCTGCGCCGGGCACAGGAAGTGCCATGGCCGACGAGGCGAAAACGAGTGAATTCAGCGACGTAAGGAAGGAAGAATGGATCTTCAACAACAAGGCGAAGAGCTGAAGCGTGGCCTGAAAAACCGCCACATCCAGCTCATCGCACTGGGCGGTGCCATCGGGACCGGCCTATTCCTCGGCATTGCCGACACCATCAAGATGGCGGGCCCCTCGGTGCTGCTGGGCTATGCCATCGGCGGCTTCATCGCCTTCCTCATCATGCGCCAGCTCGGCGAGATGGTGGTGGAAGAGCCGGTTGCCGGCTCGTTCAGCCACTTTGCCTACAAGTACTGGGGTGACTTTGCCGGCTTCGCCTCCGGCTGGAACTACTGGGTGCTCTACGTGCTGGTGAGCATGGCCGAGCTGACGGCGGTCGGCATCTATGTCCAGTACTGGTGGCCCGAGATCCCGACCTGGATGTCGGCGGCCTTCTTCTTCGTGCTGATCAACGCCATCAACCTCTCCAACGTCAAGGCGTTCGGCGAGATGGAGTTCTGGTTCGCCATCATCAAGGTCGTCGCCATTCTCGGCATGATCGGATTCGGCGGCTGGATGCTGTTCTCCGGCAGCGGCGGCCCCGAGGCCACGGTCAGCAACCTCTGGGCCCAGGGCGGCTTCTTCCCCAACGGCGTCGGCGGGCTGGTGATGGCCATGGCCTTCATCATGTTCTCCTTCGGCGGCCTGGAGCTGGTCGGCATCACGGCGGCGGAAGCGGACAACCCCGAGAAAAGCATCCCCAAGGCCACCAACCAGGTGATCTACCGCATCCTCATCTTCTACATCGGCGCCCTGACCGTACTGCTCTCCCTCTATCCCTGGGGCAAGGTGGTGGAAGGCGGCAGCCCGTTCGTGATGATCTTCCACGCCCTGGACAGCAACCTGGTAGCCAACGTGCTGAACCTGGTGGTGCTGACCGCCGCCCTGTCCGTCTACAACAGCTGCGTCTACTGCAATAGCCGCATGCTGTTTGGCCTGGCCAAGCAGGGCAACGGTCCCAAGGCCCTGCTCAAGACCAACAAGAGCGGCGTGCCCCTGACCGCCATCACCATTTCGGCCGCGGCCACCCTGCTGTGCGTGCTGATCAACTACCTGATCCCGGGCAAGGCCTTTGGCCTCTTGATGTCCCTGGTGGTCTCCGCCCTGGTCATCAACTGGGCCATGATCAGCCTGGCGCACCTCAAGTTCCGCAAGGTCAAGGCCGCCGAAGGGGTCACCACCAAGTTCAAGGCACTGTGGAGCCCGTTTGGCAACTACCTCTGCCTCGCCTTCATGGCCGCCATCCTGGTGATCATGTACATGAACGACGGCACCCGTATCTCGGTCGAGCTGATCCCGGCCTGGGTCCTGGTTCTCGGCATCGGCTACCTGCTCAAACAGAAGAGCCAGCGCCGGGTAGCCACCAACCTCGGTTGATCCCTCGCTGCCATCTCATAATGCCGGTCACTGACCGGCATTTTTCTTGCTGCCTCTGCTTGCGTGATATCGGCCGCCCTTCTTTTCCTGATCTGGCTCGAGTTAGCAACCGACCTTGGTTTGTTGACGCCGATAGCCCCGCCTTGGCCCATAAACGACAAACCCGAGGCAGGGCCCCGGGTTTGGGTCAAGTACAGAGAGGGTTGCTGCCCGTCACTCCAGGAGGAAGACGGCTTCCACGTTGTCCGTGATGCTGATCTGCTGCTGTTGGTAGCTGTTTTCCATCATGTCGCCAGCAGGGGCAGCGGCGGCCTTCATGGCGCGGCTATAGACAGGGACAGGGGAGCTGTTGCGATACTCGACGCTGTATACCTTGCCAAGCTTCATGCCAAAGGCCTTGGCCAGAGACTCCGCCTTGCTCGTGGCATCCGCCACCGCGCCAAGGCGTGCCTGCTCCTTGATGACCTGGGGTGACTTGAGGCCGTATTCAATCTGGGTGACGGACTCCAGACCCGCCTTGAGGGCGGTGTCCATCAACTGGCTGAGCTTGTCGAGCTGATAGAGCTTAACCGCCAGCTGACGCTGGGCACGATAGCCCACCATCTCGGGCTGTTTGTTCTGGGGATACTGGTACTCGGGGGAGATCACCAGATTGCCGGCCTCCACATCGCTGCGCTTGATGCCGAGACTCTCCAGCTGTCCAAAGAAAGCGGCGACCTTGGTATCCACCTTCTGCTTGGCCTTGATGCCCTGCTTTTCCAGCGCGGTCACCGCCACATTCAGCGTCAGCATATCGGGCTCGGCCTTCTGCTCCGCATAGCCACTGACCACAAGATGGGGCGCCTGCGGCACCTCGATGGCGAGCAGCGGGGTACTGACAACCAGCGCAGACAGGGTAAGAAGGGGACGCCACATAGAAAAAACCTCCAACGATTAGATGGAGGCCATTATGCACGTCGTCGATTGGGATTCATATCTCGTGCGACGGAGGGAGCTGTTCCAGCACCTGGTTAGTCATGTCGATGTTGATGCTGATCTCGTTGCCAAGCGGGCTGCCATGGCTCGACATCACGGACGCTGGCGCCTGTGCTCCGAGCAAGGGTTCATCGTCGAAGTGGAAAGAGTCCCACGACAAAACGTGACCTTGCGATGGCGCACTCGACTCCGGGGCTGTCGCCATCATCAGGCCACTCCAGTCGATCTCTTCACTGTGGCTGAGCAGTCCCAGCAGGGAAGTGCTACTCAGACTCTGCAATGAATACTCCTGCTGCCCCCACTCGTGGCCAACCAGCACCACCATGTGGGGCAAGGGCGCATCCTCGGCAGGCGTGAAGTGAATGCTGGGGGCGGCAAAGTCCACGTCGAGCAGCCCTGCCACGTCCCCATCCTCGCTCTCCAGCTCCAGACCGTTGAGTTTGTCACCCGTCATGGTGGCCTGATAGCCGAAACGGCCGGTGCAGACAATGTTGTCCTGCCCGTCCCAGCTGTAGCGAATGCCATCGATGTCGACCCAGTTGAATGACTGCATGGTGACTCTCTCCCGATACTGCCGCTATCTTAGCCATCCTCTCAACCAAATAACAGGGACCGGGCAAGCCCGGCCCCTGGCTTGATTAAGGATCGACCTTAAGATTTCCCTGATTCAACAAATCTTCAATGATGGTTTGATCGCTGCGCGTACCTCCCAGCGTCATATCGATATTGTCAAACTGGATGATCTGGTTTGTCGCACCGAGACCGCTACCGTCCACGTCGATGATCAGAGTCGACTGTCCACTCCCCGGCCCCGGGCTGAAGGTAAGGTACTGATCCAGTGAAGCTGGCGTAGCATGTTCGCCGCTGAGCAGATCACTGATATCCAGAACATCACCACCGGGCCCTACCTGGAAGTCCTTGATGACGTCGGTGTGGTTATCGGCATCTCCATGTACCCATTTGAAAGTATCCTTGCCACCACCTCCAGTCAGCAGATCTGCTCCCTGATTGCCGAGCAACAAATCATTACCATCACCGCCATCCAGGATGTCGTCTCCTTTACCTCCCAGCAGGATGTCATTACCGCTGCCGCCATCAAGGTTATCGTCACCATCTCCCCCCTCAATGCGATCATTGCCACCGCCACCATGGAGGATGTCATCACCACCCAGACCCAAGATGAAGTCATCCTGATTGCTACCGGTGAGAATATCATTCCCCGCCGTCGCACCTGCCAGTACACTGGGATCCGATGCGGCACTGCTGCCAATCCTGATGACCAGATTAGCTTCATCACTGTCTCCATCTGCCTGTACCAGACGATAGGTAAAGCTCTCTTCTTGCCCTACGTTGCCGATTACCTTGTCAGGCGTGTAGGTGTACGACCCGTTCTGATTGAGCACCAGATCACCGTAAAGGCCAGCAATAGTAGTGCCATCAACAACAGTGACATAGGCACTGCCGTTCCACACCTGCAGTGTTGCTCCCTCATCTCCCTTGTCATCCACAGCTCCCCAGGCATCGCTACTGGTCAGGTCAGTATTGGCATCGGTCAGCAGGTTACCACTTGCTGCAACGGCTTCGGTCACCAGTACGCTCGATAGGGTAAGTAACTGGATATTGTCCAGACGCACCTCAGACATGTTATTGGTTGTGCTGTCTGTCAACGTATAGCGGATACGGTAGGTTCCGGGGTTCAAGGTTGGCACTGACACTGTGGCATCACTGTTTTGGGTGCCGGACTGCACCACTTGCCCAGACGAGTTAATGACTTGCCAGGTAAAGCTATCCCCTGTGTTAAAACCACTACGCACATCCACACCAAATGACAGAGTGGCTGTTGTACCCGCTGCGATGCTGAACTCGGGGGTCAATACCACAGTCGAGCCATCTCCGTTTACGTCTGTCAGTTGCAGAGATCCGCTGGTTACCGATGCATTGCCTGTCAGCTCCCATTGTGAAGCATTGGCATTACCCGCACCCACCACGTTGTCACCAGCACCCGCGTTGTCAAACACCCAAGTGGCGCCGGACGGTGAGCTGGCACTGTCACTGGCAAAGTTGGCCAATACCGTCGGTGTACTGGTGCTTTGACTGACCTGATACACCAAGGCCTGATCTGTGTTGTCATAGGCAAAGGCCTCACTGCGATCTCCCAAACCAAGATGCAAGATCGCCGTGTCGGTATCACCATCACTATCTGCCACTGTGTAGGTCAAATCAGCCAACACGGGGGCGTTGACATTGGTAAACACAGGATTGAACTGGTAAGAACCATTGTTATGTATCGTCACCGCACCAACCCCAGCGCCCAGGTTGATGGTGTGAGATGTCACTCCAGGGGTGAAGGCATAATCAACCCCGTTGTAGTGCACCGAAACCAGTGCAGGTGCATGCCAACCATCACTACCCGACACATCATTACTCAGGACATTGCCAGAGATAGTCGGCACTATCACCGTGGTCTGCAGTACGTTGGAAAGATCACTTTCGTTAGTGACCACCAGACCGCCCATCTCAGTGCCGTCTTTGCCATTCCAGGCAACCGGATTGAGGTTGGCCCCGGTGACGCCACTACCAACACCGATGGCATATGAGACCATGTCGTTATTATTGAGGAAGGTCTTCCAGTTGGACTCCTCGCCACTGCTTATCCCCGCACCGCCGCTACCTATGTTGGGTTCTCCATCGGAGAGGAAGTAAGCTACATTCTGCGCCCCCGCCAGCTTGCCAGTGGTCCCGAAGGCACTCTGTGCCATAGCAAGAGCCGCATCATAGTTGGTGAGATCGCCCATCCCCTGTAGATTGCCATACGTCAACCCAGTCACCGCTGTGATGGCTTGAGCTATGGTCATCCATCCTGATCCTACTGCCGTTGCATCACCCGTATCAGTGCCATCATTATCACCACTGAACTGCACAAGACGCACCCGAGCATCTGAGCTTGCGCTGTCGTAGCTATGCAACAGATCAATGAGGGCGAGTTTGGTTGCATCGAGCCTGCTCATGGTGCTTCCGTTGTAGGAAACGGAATCCGCCATGCTGCCAGAGACATCTACGACAAGCAGTAGGTTGGTCTCGCCACTTTGCCCTTCAGCCACATAAGCACTGTCTGCAATGGCTGTCGGGGCGCTATTGACACTGACTGTAAAGTTAGCTGAAACGGTATCTTGATCACCATCTGTAGCAGTCGCGGTGTACGAGAGCTCCAGATCCGGCGGTAACACCTTGTCGATGATGCTGACATTCTGGATACGTACCGCATCGTTTGAGTCAGGGTGATCGAAACGCACCTCAATACTGCTGAACTCAGCATCAGACAAGATGGTGATGGTCTGTTCCGGATTCACGCTCTTAAGGCCGGTCAACACTATGCTGCCTGAATCGACCACATTACCGTTTATGTCCTTGGTCTCCCAATATACGGTAGTGGTATCGATATTCCCGGCAGTACTGACCACTGTAAATTGCATGCCATCGACTGGCGAGACGACCTTAGCAGAGAAGCCCTCATTATCCTCCAGATTACCGTTCTTGATCCCGAATCCGATACTGTTCGGGTTGATATCGTCATCACTGCTAAGAAGCAGGTTGATAGCAGTATGCGTCACAGGGTCAAACAGTAGTCCATCGAACGTTACCGAGTTCCCCTGGGGGGTGAGTGTGACCGTCTCTTGCGGGCCGCCTGCCGAGACCTGGCCAAAGTCCAGCGGAATAAACTGCACTTCACCTGGCGTCACCAAATTGAAGGTATAGGTACCGTTTCCGTTGAGTTTGAGGGTATAGAAGACAGTATCGTTGTTGTCGTATTGACCGTTGACCCCATTAAAAGTGGCCGTCAAGGTTTGAGTATCGGGATCCCAAATATGGGTAACCCCATCAATATCCGGCCAACTGGTGATGGCGAAACTTTTCGGACCATCGGCTCCGAAGTTGAGCCCAGCAATATTACCGTTGGTTTCACCCGCCTGATTGCTGATGACGATGCTTTCTATGCTGGTCAGTGAGGGCCCATCATCATGGAACACTATCTTGTTGGATATATCGACAATATTGCTGGTGGCCTTATCCCCATCACCATCAGTAATAGTGACAGTCACCCCCAGCGAATTACCAAGCAGAGAAACCGTCTCATTGTAATCATTGGGAGATATTGGATGCTGCAGCGACAGATACTGCTCAACAGAAACGACGCCTGTACTGTCAATTGTGATGGCAAATGCCACCTGGCCATTAAATGCACCACCAGAGACAACACCGATGACAGTGCCATTCCCCAATGATTGGAGACCAACAACGGACCCATCTGTCACCCTCAATCCTGAGTTGGTATTAGTCACTACCAGGTTATATACCTTGGCCCCAGAGAGAGCCGCTCCATCAACACCATAGAGTTCACTGCCTATGTTGACGATGGCAGAACCGCTGGTACTCGTACTTATCGAGCCTGAACCCGACACATCTGGATCATCGCCCTTAATAAAGCCAGTCGTGATGATCAGCGGAGTGGTGCTATTACTCGCTGATTCATCCAGCTGCATGTTGGCTCCACCATTCTCAGTGATCACCACACTCGGGCCGTCGTCCTCAAAGCTGAACACACTCTGTTCATCGCTGATCAAATCCACCGTGGCCGACTTCGTCAGACTGTCACCATCCCCATCCGTGATGGTCACGCTGTACTGGAGTTGTACCGCGCCCTCCTCATCCAACAACAGGGCCACTGCCTCGTCGAACAGGTCGGTATCACCATGCTCCAACGCTTCATACAGCGTGGTTTCCAGCTGATAGACCGGTGCCTCCACCGTGCCCACATTGATGAGTTTGATGGTGAATACCGGGTCGCCGCCGTTGGCATCGCGCCCCACCAAGTCGCTACCTTCCAGATACAGCGTAATAATGCCGCCCGCTGTTGAGCTCAGCGTGGTTACAAGCCCCCCCATCGGCACCCCGACAAAGCTCAGACTCTCTACCGTACTGCCCGCACCATCCGAGCCATAGCTGACCCCACTCTGGGCAAACAGGCTGACTAGCCCACCCACCACACTGCTGCGCACCTGCGCCAACCCCGGGCCGGCATCATCACCATTGCCATTGGCCGTTTCTCCCGGCGCGGCACGGTCCGTGCCCACACTTTCATCCAGGTGCACCTGCAGCGCACTGGCCTCACTCTCCGAGACCGATGCCGTCACGCTCAGTGTCGGGCCGTCGTCCTCGAAGCGGAACACCCCGGCTACGCCTAGGTCCACGGACATGCTGTCCTTGTCCCCATCCGCATCGGTCACCGTCTGCACCAAGGTCAGGATGTCCTGGCCTAGCGTCAGCGCCACGCCGTCATCCCCGTTGCTGGAGTCCCCATGCCAAATGTTGTCCAGCAACGCTAGGGTCACTGCACCGGTCGTCGGGTTGACCGTCAGGGTAAAGTAGTTCACCCCACCGACACTGCCAGTGATGACATTCCCCGCCTGGTTCAGCACTATCTGCGCGCCCTGCCCGTTCACCCCATTCGGGTCAACCGCATACAGACCGCTCGCCACGTTGCTGCCACTCAGCGCCAGCGCGTAGCCGGTCGTGCCCGCGCCGTCGGCGCCGTACACGCTGGCAAACTGTGCCTGCACCGTCGCCGACTGCAGGGTGGCACTGGCCACCCCGTCCGTGTCAGCACCGCCCAGTGCCGGCAGGCTCTCATCCACCGTCACGCTGCCCAGCGCCGGGGCATTCACATTCAGCTTGGCGACCGGGGTGTCATCAATTATGTCTATCTTGAGGGTGCCAGAGGCCGTGCTGCCTCCCACGCCTTCCAGCGTGATAAGCACCTGATCCGTCAGCGTTATGTCACTGTCCGGCTTGGTATGGGTCTGGGCGGTATCCAGGGTGTAGCTGTAAGTGATGGCCGCCGTCTTGCCGTCCGCACTGCTATAGCCCGTCAGCGTCAACGTTCCTTCGCCGGTATTGATGGGATGAGCCGCCAGATAAGCAGGATCCTGCAGCTGCGCCACCGTAAAGGTGGTGCCGCCAATCACCAGCTGTTTGATGCCATCGCTGGCAAATACCTGGAAGGTACTACCGTCTGTTTCCGCATTGGTCTGGGCAGCCGAACCATTCGGATTCAGCCCGGCTTCGAATACAGTCGTATCAGCCCCTCTCGCTGCCACCGTTACTTTGGCAGAGTCATCAGCCCCCTGGATATTGACGGTCAGTTTGGCGATGCTTTGATCCCCATCGGCATCCGTCATCGTGTACCAGACGTCATAGCTCAGGCTCGATGAAGCATTCAGCACCTGTGTTGCCACCCTGGTGTTGTCCAGCGCATACGCCCAGGTTCCGTCAGGATTCTGGGTAAAGGTGCCATAGGTATTCAACGCAGTCAGGGCTGCCGTATTGTCATGCCCGCTCGCACTCCACCCCACAAAGGCCGCGGGAGTGTCGGCACCGGCAAAGTCGTTGCCAAGCACGCTGCCGCTCAAACTGCCAGCAGCATCTTCGGTGACACTCCCGCCGGCATCATCTTTCGCACTCGGGACATCATCCCGGATCACGACATCCAGACTTGCGCTGGTGCTATCGCCATCGTTGTCCGTCAATACGACGCTGAAGCTTTCACTCAGGGCGGTGTCATCCGCTGGTTGAGCATGGGCCTCGTTATCGAGCAGGGTGTAGCTGTAAGACACACTCCCTGCCCCCGTCACAGGATTGAAGCTGATCCCCGTCACCACCAACTGATTGCCCAGGGGGCTGGGAATAGATTGCGGGAACGAGGTGATGACCTGGCCGTTGCTGATGAGGCTGACCCCGCCCAGGGTCAGGCTCTGCACGCCATCCGCCGCACTGAAGGTGAAGGTGCTGCCTTTGGTCAAGTTTGCAGCATCAGGAGCACTGCCCTCTACCAGGGCTGCCTCATTCAGAACAAGCTCACCCCCTGTTACTTGCAACCTCTCCAGAATGACGGGCTCATCCACGGGGGTAATGGTAATGGTCAGGGTTGAATCATTGGTATCATCACCATCCGTTACTGTGTAGCTGACCACAGGCACAGGCCCCGTGTAGTTCAAAAACGGGGTAAAGGTATAGGAGCCATCGGCATTGATGATAAGCGTGCCGATGCCCTCCAGTGTCGTCTCGACGCCGGGGGAGACATCAACGTTATTGCCCCAGCTGTAGGAGACGACAGAGGTATCGAGGGGACCATCCGGGTTGGTGCTGTTGTCCAGGAGATTGCCACTGATGGCCTGCTCTTCCAGGGTAGCAACGACTTCATCCTGGTCATCCAGCTGATTGCCCAGCGGCAGTTGATCCTCCTGCAAGATATTCTGCGGGGCCAGGGCGTCATGGCCGGTGTCAAAACCGGCCTCGGCGATGGTAGCATCACCTATCCGATCGATCGTGACGAAGCCTCCGTTGCCGCTGGCTCCTGCCACCCCGCCTACGCCGCCACCACCGCCACCCGCTGCTGGTGCACCACCTGCGGCAGACGCCTCAAAATTCTTGGTCGGGTCCACCCCTTGCAAGATGGATTGTTGCAGGGCCGCTATTTCAGGTGACACCTCTGGCGAACCGGGCTGCTGATTGGCTACCGATGAGGAGGGCTGTCCATCTGCCGGTGTCTCTGGCCCGGTTGGCGCTGCGTTGGCAGGGGCCTGGCTGTCATCGTAGGGGGCCAACATCAGTTTGGCGTCGTCAGCAATATTGAGCCTGGCGCCCGGCTGCAAGATCTCGCCGGGCTGGAGAGGACGGCTACTGCCATCGGCAAGCAGGATCTGAACATTGCCTTCTACTGAAGAGACGACGACGGTTTTGTCGATGATTTGGGTGCGCATATCCATTGCTCCAGGGTGACAGATCTTGATGCCTACACTCTATATGCCCGTGGATCATGATTCCGTTGCAAAAATGTATGGGATCGAATCTCTTTGGCTTCATGCGATGAAGCAAATCGAACGAATATTTTTTACATTTAAAAATCAATGAAATACCAATCAGACCAACCGCGCTTTTGTTCATCTACTGCACAATAACGACGCATATATTTCAAATAGATATAAAAAAGGGCCCTTAATGGGCCCCTTTCTATCGTGCAATGCTGGTTATGGCAGTGGGAAGGCCGGGTGAACGAAGCCTTGATAACCATCGATGTGCAGGCTGGAGAGCACCTCAACCTGTTGCAGATCCTCCACCCGGGTCGCAATGGTCGTCACCCCAGCGTTGTGGGCAGCCCGGCATACGGCCGCCAGGAAGGAGGTGTCTGCACCTGGTTCCATCACCTGACTGGTATAGCCATGATCCACCTTGACGTAAGCGGGAGCCAGCTCTTCCAGATAACCCAGGGACTGGAAGTGGCGGCCATAGTGATCGACCCCCCACTGGAAGCCCTGCTCTCTCAGTGCCTCGACCAGACGGGTCACATGTTCCCTGTGCTTCATGATGGCCGCTTCGGGGATCTCGAACAGCAGCCGCTCCTTGAGCTCGCCATTTTGCGTCAGATATTCCTTCAGCCATGACAGGAAGTCATCTGAACAGAGGGAGCCTGCCGTAATATTGATCGCCAGCACCAGCTCAGGCTGCTGCCTGAACAAGGGGAGGCAAGCGTCCAGCACCGCCTTGTCAAACTCGGCCCCCATCTTGAATTGCTCGATGGCGGGCAAGAACTGGCCAGCGAAGTAGTCGGTCCCGTCTCGTGAAATAGAGGCGAACAGCTCGGCATGGAGGCGCGCGCCATCATCGAAACGGCAAGCGGGCTGCGCCTTGAAACGCCAGAGGTTTCTGGTAATGGCGTCCTGCACCAGATCACGCCAGGCCAGGCGACCCATCAGGCCTTGATCGGCCCCGCCCTCCATGACAACGGCACCCCGTCGTTCGTTGCGCGCCTTGCCCAGCGCATTGTCCGCCTTGGTTAACAGGGCAGAGAGATCGTCGTTGCCATCGCGCCCGGCGATCCCGACCACGGAGAGCGCACCGCGTTCTCCCATGGGATTCACCACCAGGTCCGCGATACGGCTGTTGATGAGTTCCGCCATATCCTTGAGCTGTGACAGATCATCGGTAGGACAGAGCAAGGCGTATTCCGTGGCCGAAATCCGGGCAAGGGCAGCCCCGCTCCAGCCGTCCAGCAGCTCCTTCAGCACCTGGGCAATGGATTTGACCATGTTGTCTCGCGCGGCAAAACCTTCGTCACGATAGAGGTCGTCCAGCATGTCGACGGCCACCAGCATCACCCCACCCTGGCCTGCCTCAGCAATCCAGGCATTGACCTGCCCGACGAAGTAGGAACGGTTGCCAAGTCCGGATACCGCATCGACATAGACACGGGCACGCAGGCTCTCCGCTTCGTCAGCCTGCTCCTTGAATTGCACTGCCAGCTTGCTCGAGAGGGTGTTGATGGCCTGCACCACCTGCTTCAATTCGCGGGTTCTGGGTTCGGGAATGGCGTGACCGAAATGGTGCAGCTCTATCTCGACCGCCTGATCGCAGATGAGCTTGAGTGGCTTGAGCAGGAAGTTGAGCGCCCGCATCAACAGGAGTGTCGTGACAAGGAACCCGATCAGGAACCAGGTCGCCAGCTCGCTCATCCCCTGCCAAAGCTTGTAGTAGGCCTGCCCGGGGTGCCCCACCACTTTCAACTTGCCCAGTTGCAACCAACCCGAGGTCAGAATCGATTCATTGGATACCTCAGGGAACAGGTCCAGCCCGATGAACCACTGGGGCACCCCCTGAATATTGCTGCTGTTCTCCAGTTCGATGACATCCTTGGATGCCAGCAAATCGAGGCGGACCAGCTTGTAGTAGCCCCCGTCGAAGACGGCCTTCATGACAGACTCGGCCCCGACCTTGTCACCGTTCTCCAGATAAGGCGTCAGTGCCAGACCCAGTGCGGTGGACGTATTGATGACGGTGGTCTCCTGCTGCTGAGCCAGATAGCTGCGGGTCGAATCGAACTGCACCCAGTAAGTGGCGGCAAACAGCAATCCGAACAGCAACAGCATGGTTGCCAATAGTTGTTTGTAGAGCGTCATAGGTTAACCATCCAAATTCACCACAGGCCGAGCCAATCGCCCTGAAGTCATGCGATTGCGTAAGTCATTCCATAGTCCCAGGCGCGATGACTGGCCGGCCATTTCCCCTTGACCACGCTCTTTCATCAACCACAGGTGACTACCGTTAAAGCTGTATATTGGTTTCAGATCCGCCCGCTGGCTGGCCGGACGAATGGAACCGACAAGATTGTCCAGAATGAGAGGAACTGATGCTGGCGTCTCATAATAGGCAACAACCATATGAAACTGGTTATAATCCAGTGCCTTGACATATACCATTCGCATTTTTTCATCCGGAATGCCAAGCTCCAGCAGCGTAAAATACTTGGAAATGCTGAAGTCTTCACAATCTCCGCCCGCAGCCCCCAGAAACTCCAGAGGTGTCGCCCAATAATCCTTCTTGCGCCACAACTTGATGTCATCGACAAAGCGCATCTGGTTGAAAAACTGGTTTACCTTTTCAAGCTTCTGCCTGTCCGTCAGACCCGCCGCCTTGTTTTGAACCGCCAGGGTGCGCCAACTGGTCACCCGCTTCCCGGCGCGAGAACCATAGGTCTCCTCCGCCCGCTTGACCAGTTTCATATCCTCCGATGACAAGGGCTGGCTGGCGCTGAGCAACAAGGGAATGGCGAGCAGAGCCAGCCACAGCACGCGGAAAGACCAGGGGGGCGTCGGGCGGATGCGCCACCACGGTCGACGCAGCATGTCCTCGAACTTGTCTCCCGATATCACACGGTTTCCCTGCAGCATGTCATCACACTCTTCAGGTGAACGCCGGACACATAAAAGAATGACTGCAGCAAGCTGCAGCCATTCCTCTTGCCTGACATTGCATCAGCGCGATGGCCATCAGTTGTTGTTGGCCTGCCACTCGGCTGGCTGCTGCACATTCATGGCGTTGAGCAGACCACCCGTGGCATTGAGGATGCGATAATCCGCCAGCAGGGAGTCATACTCGGCCGTGATGTAACTGCGGCGCGCTTCGAACAGTTCGTTTTCCGTGTTCAGCACGTCCAGCAAGGTCCGCTGTCCCAGGCCAAACTGCTTCTTGTATGCCTGTACGGTGTCGTAGCTGGCGTCCACGTGCTCTTTCAGGAAGACTTTCTGTTTGGCCAGCGACTCCTTGGCATTCCAGGCCAGACGAGTCCCTTCTTCCACCTGACGGAAGGCATTCAGGTGAATGTCCTTTGCCTGGGAATAGAGCGCAGAGGTGGCCTTGCTTTCGGCCAGATCGGAGCCACCACGGAACAGGTTGTAACGCATCCGGACCATGGCGGTAAGATCGTCGTTGCGCCCCTTGACCGCATCGATGTCCTCGTTCCAGTTCTGATCCACTTCGAAGGCCACATTCGGGTAGAACCCGGACTTGGAACCTTCATGCTGATACTTGGCCTCTTCAATATCCTGCAGGGAAGAGAGCAGGGTCGGGTGTACCTCGGTCGCCGTCTTCAGCGCGTCCTCCAGGGTGGTGGGCAACAGCTGGGCGTTCGGGACGGGCTGCACGAGATCCTTGGGCACTTCATTCACGACACGGATGAACTCGCTCTCGGCATCCCGATAGTTGTTCTCCGCTGCCGCCTGGTTGGAGTAGGCGCGCGCCACCCGGCCGTCGATCTGGGTCTGATCCGCCGTCGACCCGAGACCGGAGTCGGTCCGTTTCTGGATGTCGCTGCGGATCTGCTCGTGGGTTTCCAGGTTCTGCTTGGAGAGCTCCAGGATCTCCTGCTGACGCAGCATGTTGAGGTACACCTCCGCCACGCGCAGCGCCGTGTTCTCCGCTTCGGAGATCAGGGCTAGGCGTTGTGCCTGGGCCGCGGCGTCGGTCCGGGCCACGTTGTTGCTGACATCGAAACCGTCAAACAGCATCTGGCGCAGGCTGATCCCGGCCTCCTTGCGGGTCATGGAATCATCGATCGTCTGCGAATTGGCGCCTGCCGCACGGGTCGTGGGGCTGTCGGTCTTCTCGTAGCCGACGCCACCACGCAGATCGATGGTGGGATAGTAGCCGCCCTTGGCTCCATCATGCTGGTACAGCCGTGCCTGATAGAGATCAAAAGCTTCCTTGATTTTCGGATGGGTAGCCAGGGACTGTGCCACTGACTGTTCCAGCGTCTGTGCCTGGCTCAGGCCCGGGAACAGTATGGTGCCACTAACCAGCATGGCAACAATCGTCTTCTTCATGGTATCTCCAGTCATGTTGTTTTTTGATTGTTGGCTTATCGTTCTCTCAGTGCCGACTGCTTAGCCCTCAAGATGGGTTTCAGCAAGTAGTCTAGGACACTTTTTTTACCAGTAATGATATCTGCACTGGCTAACATACCGGGGATGATGGGAAGTGCGTTAAGCTCATCGCCCAGATAACTCTTCTCGGTTCGTACTCGCACCAGATAGAAGGAATTGCCCTCCTCATCCTGGATAGAGTCGGCGCTTATCTGTTCAACCTTTCCATGTAAACCTCCATAAACAGTGAAATCATAAGCGGTTATCTTGACCACTGCCTCCAATCCGGGTCTCAGGAACGCAATGTCCTTGGGTGATACCTTGGCCTCCACCAGCAGGGTGTCCTCCAGCGGCACTATCTCCATCAGGTCCATGCCCGGCTGGACAACCCCTCCCAGGGTATTGATCTTGAGCTTCTTGATGGTGCCTTTGAGAGGAGCTATCACGCTGGTTCTATCGACCCTGTCTCGCAGGCCAACCTGCCCCTCGGACAGCTGGCTCAACTTGCCCTGACGCTCATTGAGCTCGGTCTGGGAGTCGGCCCTGAATTTCAGGGCGATATCGTTGCGCTTGGAGATGGTCTCCCTCAGCACGGAGTTGAGCTTGGGCACCAGCAGACGATTCGCCCCCAGCTCTCCCTGCATCTCGTTCACCTGCCGCTCCAGTTTTATAAGCTCCACTTGGGGAACTATACCCTCTTTTGCGAGGGGGCGACTGATGTTCAGTTCCTGACGAGCGAGATCCACGCTGCGGCTCACGGTCCTGATCTTGGCGTTGAGCTCGATCGTCTCCTGCTCTTTCTGCTCGATCTGCTGCCCCAGGATATAGAGCTGGTTCTTCAGGTTGTTGAGTCTCGCCTCCTGCACCGATCTTTCACGGGCAGCATATTCGGCAAACACGTTCTCGTACCCCTCGGGGAAGTCGATGGCCTGCTTGTCGATGACGACCTGCTCACGCCAGCCCAGATTGGGCTCGTTCTTGACCACCACGCTGCGGATTTCGGCGCGCAGGCGGGCAATATCCCCCTTGAGGGTGACCAGCTCCTGCTCCCGCTCGCGAAAATCGGACTTGAAGCGGGTGTCGTCAATGCGCAGCAGAGGCTGTCCCTTCTCGACGATGTCCCCTTCCTTGACGAAGATCTCCTTGACGATCCCCCCCTCCAGGTTCTGGATCACCTGCAGCTGACGCGACGGGATCACCTTGCCCTGGCCAACGGTGACTTCATCAAGCTCGGCCCAGGCGGCCCAGACGATGGCACTCATGAAAAACAGGAAGCAGGCCCAGAGCAGTACCCTGGCACGGGTCGGCGTCGTCAGCAGGACGGCGGCGGCACCGTCGTCCACGAACTCCAGGTGTTCGGGTGCGGGCAAGACGGTGTCCGGACTCGCCTTCTTGAACCAGTTGCTAGCCATGAGCCGTCTCCTGCACCCGCACCTTGCCTTCCTTCAACTGTTGCAGCACCGCCTCCTTGGGACCGTCCGCCACGATTTTCCCCTGCTCCACGACGATGACCCGGGAGGCGACGTCCAGCATGGAGGTCTTGTGGGTGATGAGGATCAGGGTAGTCTCTGGTCCTAGCCGTGCCAGCTCCTGCTTGACGTGCATCTCTGACTGGTTGTCCATGTTGGAAGTGGGCTCATCCATCACCAGAATGGGCGGATCGTTGAGCAGGGCACGGGCCAGCAGGATGGCCTGTCGCTGACCACCGGAGAGCTGACGCCCCCCCTCGCCTATCTGTCTGTCGAGACCATTGGGATCCCGGTTGGTGAAGTTGGTCACCCCTGCCCGTTTGGCGGCACGCAACACCCGGGTATCGTCCACCAGGGGATTGCCCAGCATGATGTTGTCACGTACCGAGCCAAAGAAGAGGGTCACATCCTGCGGCACGCAGCCGATGTTGCGGCGAATGGCGGTCGGTGGCAGCTGATCCAGCTCGAACCCGTCCAGGCGCACCAGGCCGTCCGTCGGGCGATAGAGCCCCATCAGCAGTTTTTCGAGGGTAGTCTTGCCCGCCCCTATCCGACCGATGATGGCAACCTTCTCGCCCGGCTCGATACGCAGGTTGATGTTGTGCAAGGTGCTGCTCTCCATGCCCGGATACTTGAAGGAGACGTTCTCGAACTCGATACGGCCCTGGATCACGGGGTGATGGATGTACTGCCTGCCCTCCTCCTGTTCCCCCGGCGTCATCATGATTTTCTCCAGGATCTCGAGTGCCGACTTGGCCTGGTTGTAGCGGGTCGAGAGCACGGAGAGCTGCACCATGGGGGCGATGGCACGGCTCGATAACATGACAGCGGCAATCATGCCCCCCATGGTCACCAACCCCTCCGAGATCTGGTAGACGCCGACGATGACCAGCCCCACTGTCACCACCTGCTGGATATAGCTCGCGAGCGACGACATGGAGTTGGTGATGCGCCGGGTTTGAACACCCCAGGTCGAAATGTGGGACACCGCCTGCTCCCACCGGTGCTGGAACATGCTCTCGGCCCCGAAGATCTTCACCGTCTCTAGGCCCGAGATGCTCTCGATCAGGTTGGCGTTTTTCTGGGAGGCGAGGCGGGATCCCTCCTCGATGGACTGTTTGAGCGGCGCCTGGATATAGAAGCTGTAGGCCACCAGGATCAGGATGGCGACGATGGGGACCACCACCATGACGCCGGCGAAGAGCCAGATGATGAACAGGAAGAAGATGGCAAACGGCAGGTCGATCAGGGTGGAGACGGTGGCCGAAGTAAAGAACTCCCGCACCGATTCAAACTCCTGCAGGTGCTTGGCAAATGCACCTGTCGATGCCGGACGGGACTCCATCTTCATCCCCATCACCTTGGCGAAGATCTTGGCCGACAGCAGCACGTCGGATTTCTTGCCGGCGATGTCGATGAAATAGCTGCGCAGCTGGCGCATCACGAAGTCAAACGTAAAGACCACCATGGCGCCGACGGCCAACACCCAGAGGGAGTCGAACGCCAGGTTCGGCACTATCTTGTCGTACACGTTCATGGTGAACAGGGGGCTGGCGATGGCAAACAGATTGATGAGAATGGACGCCACCAGCACATCACGGTAGATGCCGCGGGACTCGAACAGCGTGCTCCAGAACCAGTGACCATCACGGGTCTCCAGCACCTTGGGAGAACGCTCGTCGAACTTGAACTGCCGCTTGACGTAAAACAACCGGCCACTGTATTCGTCACCAAGCTGGGCAGTGCTGACCCATTGGGCCGCATCCCCTGCCTGGGGGAAGATGACCTTGGCCTGGCTGCGGTCTTCATTCCATTCCAGCAGGATGCAGGCTCCGCCATTGCGCGTCTGCAGCACACAGGGCAATAGCAGGGGAGAGATCTGTTCGAGGGGCTGGATCACCTCCCGGGCGGAGAGACCACCACGCTCGGCGGCGCGGCTGAAGAGGGCCGTACTCAGACGACCCGAGACCAGTGGCAAGCCCGTGGTGAGAGCATCCTGGCTATTGGGCACCCCATAAAAACGGGTCAAAAAGACCAGGCACTCCAATAGCTCATCTATATGGCTGGTTTCAGCTTGCATAGCATCCCATCAAAACATGATTCAGAAGGTGGTCACTGGCATCCTCTCCCGGCACCGTGCAGCGTTCCATGCACACAGGGCAGGCCCCGCCATACACCGACAGCCCCGTCAGCGCACCGGGCATTGAGATGGCATGCCATAGCCAGACTCACCTGTTTTCATGCCGGGAAGGGGGCTGGGCTCGCGGTGTCGTCAAAGAACCTGCCACTGCGTGCGAAACAGGCTCGCACGGCACATCAAGGGCAAAGAGTTATTGATAACCATATCTTTTTAAGCCGACCATCTTATCAAGGCGACTTGCACGAAACTATACTGCAAAGACTGAAAATCATCTAATAACCCTCTGTTTTTTTAATGAAATTAGAGCTGCTGTTCATGCAGCGGAGAGGGTGAAGGGGCGCCCCAGTCGCTGCCCCTGGGGGCCGGAACGAGCCAGCTCGGCGGCGATAGCCGCCATGGCGGTCCAGCGGTTCTCGCACCAGGCGGGGGCCAGCAGGGTCGGTCGGCGCGCCGAGGCCGACACGCGGTGATAGACCACCTCGGGAGGCGTGTGCTGGATCATGGCGGCCGCCGCCTCCACATACTGCTCCTGGGTCAGCACCTCCAGCCTGCCCGCCTGCCACGCCTTGCCAAGGGTGCTACCCTGCACCACGTGGAGCGGATGCAGCTTGATCCCCTCCACCCCGGTTTCCACGACCCGATGCAGGGTCTCCAGACTGTCCATGGGCACTTCACCTGGCAAGCCGACGATGAGGTGCGCACACACCTTGATACCACGCTGGTGGGCTCGCTGCACCGCATCGGCATAGGCGGCGTAGCCATGGCCCCGATTGATGCGGGCAAGGGTCTTGTCGCTCGCGCTCTGCAGCCCGAGCTCCAGCCACACCTCGTAACCCCGGGCCTGATAGCCGGCCAGCAGGTCGAGCACCGCGTCCGGCACGCAGTCGGGGCGAGTCCCCACACAGAGCCCCACCATGTCGCTGACCGACAGCGCCTCCTCATACATGCGCTGCAGGTACTCCACCTCGGCGTAGGTGCTGGTGTAGGCCTGGAAATAGGCGAGATAGCGCCTGGCACGGGTCACTTCATCCCGGCGCGCCAGCAGTTGCTGCACCACGGAGAGTTGCTGGGCCGACTCGTCGGCAAAGGAGGAGACATTGCAGAAGGTGCAGCCGCCGCGCCCCAGGGTACCGTCCCGGTTGGGGCAGGTGAAGGCGCCATGAATGGAGAGTTTGTGGATCTTCTGGCCGTGACGCTGCTTGAGATCCTGGCCAAACGTATTGATGAGTTCGTGTAACTGCATGACACCTCCGAAATGAGGCGTCATTTTACCGGGACGGGTCGCCTGACAGGCTGCGCTGGATCAAGGCTCTCCCTCCCCCAAAACCATATAAATATTCAAATCAGACAGGATAAATACCCAATAGAAGGCATTTATGGCTACTTTTGGAAACTAGCGAAGCGCCACACCGAACGGAAAAAGAAAGTACAACCAACCTATAAGCATCTGTTAAAAATGAAAAAATCCTGATTAGACCGCATCTGGGCAAATGCAAGGTGCAGGATCCTGAAATGTGATCCCTGTCGGCCCCAGGCCGCATGGATTTGTAAAATTACTACAGTTTCCCGCAACGAAGCACTCAACCATCAAAGCCGCCAATAACAGTCAATATGACTAAGCAACAACCAATACCCAGCATTAAATACATAAAAATCCTAATCGATTCTCTGAAACCCACATTTTGTTATGGCAATGTAACATTGCAAACAGGCGGGATGTCCAATTGACCTTGCCGAAAAATCCCATTAGTTTGGAGATTCGCCACCTCAGGCGGACGGAACCACAAGAGCCAATCGCAATTTATGCAGTCTGTTGATGACAGTGCGATGGAAGGCCGAGCAAGGGAGAAATGCAATGTCACTATATGATCCAAAGCTGGAGAGGGATAACTGTGGCTTCGGCCTGTTGGCCCACATGGAAGGGGAAGCCAGCCACAAGCTTGTCCGTCTCGCGATGTCAGCCTTGGCTCGCATGCAGCACCGCGGCGGCATCTCCGCCGACGGCAAGACCGGCGACGGCTGCGGCCTGTTGCTGCAAAAACCCGACAGCTTCTTCAGAGCGGTCGCCGAAGAGAAGGGATGGCACCTTGGCCGCAACTATGCGGTCGGCATGCTGTTCCTTAACCCCGATCCCATCCTGGCCCAGGCCACGCGCGACATCATCGACGAGGAGCTGGAAAAGGAGACCCTGAGTCTGGTCGGTTGGCGCAAGGTGCCCATCGATACCAATGTACTCGGCACCATCGCCAAGGCTTCTCTGCCCAGCATTGAACAGGTCTTTGTCAACGCCCCCCCGGGCTGGGTCGACAAGGATCTCGAGCGCCGCCTCTACATCGTTCGCCGCCGCATCGAGAAGCGCATCAGCGACGACTACTTCTATGTGGTCAGCCTCTCCAACCTGGTCACCGTCTATAAAGGACTGTGCATGCCGGTGGACCTGCCGCGCTTCTATCTGGATCTCGCCGACATCCGCATGCAGGCGGCCATCTGCGTCTTCCACCAGCGTTTCTCCACCAACACCAGCCCGCGCTGGCCGCTGGCGCAGCCGTTCCGCTACCTCGCCCACAACGGCGAGATCAACACCATCGCCGGCAACCGTCAGTGGGCCAAGGCGCGCAGCTACAAGTTCGCGACCCCGCTCATCCCGGATCTGCAGGAAGCCGCCCCCTTCGTCAACACCACGGGGTCGGATTCCTCCAGCCTCGACAACATGCTGGATCTCTTCCTGGCTGGCGGCATGGATCTGTTCCGTGCCATGCGCCTCTTGATCCCGCCTGCGTGGCAGAAGCACCCGAACATGGATGACGACCTGCGCGCCTTCTACGACTTCAACTCCATGCACATGGAGCCCTGGGATGGCCCGGCTGGCATCGTCATGACCGACGGTCGCTACGCCACCTGCGCGCTTGACCGCAACGGCCTGCGTCCCGCCCGCTACGTCATCACCAAGGACAAGTTCATCACCCTCGCCTCCGAAGTCGGCACCTGGGACTACACCCCGGACGAAGTGCTGGAGAAGGGCCGTGTCGGCCCGGGCGAGCTGTTCGTGGTCGACACCAGCAACGGCAAGATCTGGACCAGCTTCGAGATCGACGACGACCTCAAGAGCCGCCACACCTACAAGCAGTGGATGGACAAGCACTGCAAGCGCCTGGTGCCGTTCGAGCAGATGGACGACGCCAGCACGGGCTCCCGCGAATTCCCGGACGACCGCCTCAAGACCTATCAAAAGCTGTTCGGCTACTCCTACGAGGAGCTGGATCAGGTGATCCGCGTGCTCGGCGAGAACGGCCAGGAGGCGGTGGGCTCCATGGGGGATGACACCCCCATGGCGGTACTCTCCTCCAGCCAGCGCACCCTGTACGACTACTTCCGCCAGATGTTCGCCCAGGTGACCAACCCGCCCATCGATCCCCTGCGGGAGAACCACGTCATGTCCCTGGCCACCTGTATCGGCCGCGAGCAGAACGTGTTCAACGAGACCTTCGGTCACGCCCACCGGGTGCTGTTCCAGTCACCGATCCTGCTCTACTCAGACTTCCACCAGTTGCGGGCCCTGGAAGGGGAGCACTATCGCCATGCGGTGTTGAGCCTCAACTACCAGCCCGAAGAGGGGTTGCAGGCGGCTCTGGAGCGCCTGTGCGAAGAGGCCAAGGCCGCGGCCCGCAGCGGCACCGTGCTGCTGGTGCTGTCGGATCGTGACATCAGCCCGGATACCCTGCCCATCCCGGCCGCCATGGCGGTGGGGGCGGTGCAGCGCACCCTGGTGGACAACAACCTGCGCTGTGACGCCAACATCCTGGTGGAGACCGCGAGCGTGCGCGACCCGCACCACTTCGCGGTCCTGCTGGGCTTTGGTGCCACCGCCATCTACCCCTATCTCGCCTACGAGACCCTCGCCAAACAGGTCGAGGAAGGGGTGCTCAAGATGAGCCTGCGCCAGGCCATGCTCAACTACCGCAACGGCATCAACAAGGGCCTCTACAAGGTGATGTCCAAGATGGGCATCAGCACGGTGGCGAGCTACCGCTGCTCCCAGCTGTTCGAGGCGGTGGGTCTGTCCAGCGCCGTGGTCGAGCTCTGCTTCCGCGGCGTATCGAGCCGCATCCAAGGTGCCGATTTTGTCGACATCCAGCAGGATCAGGTGAACCTGGCTCGCCTGGCCTGGCTCGGTCGCAAGCCGCTGGCCCAGGGCGGGCTGCTCAAGTTCGTCCACGGCGGCGAATACCACACCTACAACCCGGACGTGGTGCAGACCCTGCAAGTGGCGGTGCGCTCCGGCAACTATGCCGACTACAAGGAGTACGCCCGTCTCGTGAACGAGCGCCCGGTCGCCACCCTGCGGGATCTGCTGGTGCTCAAGAAAGAGACCACACCGGTCGCGCTGGATCAGGTCGAGCCCGCGGCCAGGCTGTTCCCCCGCTTCGACTCCGCCGCCATGTCCATCGGCGCCCTGGGCCCGGAAGCCCACGAAGCGCTGGCCATCGCGATGAACCGCCTCGGCGGTCAGAGCAACTCCGGCGAAGGCGGTGAAGATCCCAAGCGCTTCGGCACCGAGAAAAACTCCCGCATCAAGCAGGTGGCGTCCGGTCGCTTCGGCGTCACCCCCCACTACCTGATGAACGCCGATGTGGTGCAGATCAAGGTCGCCCAGGGCGCCAAGCCCGGCGAGGGTGGCCAGCTGCCCGGTGACAAGGTGACGGCCCAGATAGCCAAGCTGCGTTACTCCGTGCCCGGCGTGACGCTTATCTCGCCGCCGCCCCACCACGACATCTACTCCATCGAGGATCTGGCCCAGCTCATCTTCGACATCAAGCAGATCAACCCGAACTGCCTGGTGTCGGTCAAGCTGGTCTCCGAGCCCGGCGTCGGCACCATCGCCTGCGGCGTAGCCAAGGCCTACGCGGACTTCATCACCGTCTCCGGCTACGACGGCGGCACAGGTGCAAGCCCGCTTACCTCGGTCAAATATGCCGGTTCCCCCTGGGAGCTGGGCCTGGCCGAAACCCAGCAGGCCCTGGTCGCCAACGGCCTGCGCCACAAGGTGCGCCTGCAGGTGGACGGCGGTCTCAAGACGGGTCTGGACATCATCAAGGCGGCCATCCTCGGCGCCGAGAGCTTCGGCTTCGGTACCGGCCCCATGGTGGCGCTCGGCTGCAAATACCTGCGCATCTGTCACCTGAACAACTGTGCCACCGGCGTCGCTACCCAGGATGAGAAGCTGCGCCGCGAGCACTTCACCGGTCTGCCGGAGATGGTGATGAACTACTTCAAGTTCATCGCCGAGGAGACCCGCGAGCTGATGGCCGAACTCGGGGTCACCCAGCTGACCGACCTCATCGGTCGCACCGACCTGCTGGCAGCCCTGCCCGGCCTCACCGCCCGTCAGGCCAAGCTGGACTTGTCCGGCGTCCTGGCCCGCCCGGTCGCGCCGGAAGGCTCCAGCCTGTTCAGCCAGCAGCACAACCCCACCTTCGACAAGGGGCCGCTCAACCTCAAGATGGTGGAAGACCTGCTGGATGCCGTCGAGAACATGAGTGGAGGCGAGTTCCGCTACGACATCCGCAACACCGACCGCTCCGTGGGGGCGCGTCTGTCCGGCGAGATCGTCAAGCGCCATGGCAACCAGGGGATGGCGGCGGATCCGGTTCGGGTTCACTTCAACGGCACCGCAGGCCAGAGCTTCGGCGTCTGGAACGCAGGCGGCCTCGAGATGATCCTCACCGGGGATGCCAACGACTACGTGGGCAAGGGGATGACCGGCGGCAAGCTGGTGATCAAGCCCCACGTCGGCGTGGCGTTCAAGTCCCACGAGGCAGCCATCATCGGCAACACCTGCCTATACGGCGCCACTGGCGGCAAGCTCTATGCCGCAGGCACCGCCGGCGAGCGCTTCGCGGTGCGCAACTCCGGCGCTCTCGCGGTGGTCGAGGGGATTGGCGACAACGGCTGTGAATACATGACCGGCGGTATCGTCACTGTGCTCGGCGAGACGGGCGTCAACTTCGCGGCGGGCATGACAGGCGGCTTTGCCTACGTGCTCGACGAGAGCGGCAGCTTCGACAAGCGCACCAACCCCGAGCTGGTCGAGCTGCTGGAGGTGGCGGATCTCGCCATCCACCAGGAGCACCTGCGCGGCATCATCACGGCGCACCTCAACGAAACCGGCAGCTCGCGTGCCGAGGAGATCCTGGCCAACTTCGACTCCTATGTGCCCAAGTTCAGGCTGATCAAACCCAAGTCCAGCGACGTCAAGTCCCTCTTGGGCCACACCAGCCGTTCCAGTGCAGAACTCAGAATCCAGGCGCAATAAGGAGGGAACCCTATGAGCCAGAACGTATTCCAGTTTATCGACGTCCAGCGGGTCGACCCGCCCAAGAAGCCGCTCAAGATCCGCAAGATCCAGTTCGTGGAGATCTACGAGCCCTTCAACCAGGCCCAGGTCGGCATGCAGGCGGATCGCTGCCTCGACTGCGGCAACCCCTATTGCGAGTGGAAGTGTCCGGTCCACAACTACATCCCCAACTGGCTGAAACTGGCCAACGAGGGGCGCATCCTGGAGGCGGTGGAACTCTCCCACCAGACCAACAGCCTGCCGGAGGTGTGCGGCCGCGTCTGCCCGCAGGACCGTCTGTGCGAGGGTGCCTGCACCCTCAACGACAGATTCGGTGCCGTGACCATAGGCAACATCGAAAAATACATCACCGACAAGGCGTTCGAGATGGGCTGGCGCCCTGACCTCTCCAAGGTGGTCAAGACCGGCAAGCGGGTCGCCGTCATCGGTGCCGGTCCCGCCGGCCTTGCCTGTGCCGACGTGCTGGCACGCAATGGCGTAACCCCGGTGGTGTTCGACAAGTACCCGGAGATAGGTGGCCTGCTCACCTTCGGCATCCCCTCCTTCAAGCTGGAGAAAGAGGTGATGCAACGCCGGCGCGAGATCTTCGAAGGGATGGGGGTGGAGTTTCGCCTCGAGACCGAAGTGGGCCGTGACGTCACCTTCGCCGACCTGCTCGGCGAGTTCGATGCGGTCTTCCTCGGGGTCGGCACCTACAAATATATGAAGGGCGGCTTTGCCAACGAAGAGGCGCCGGGGGTCTACGACGCCCTGCCCTACCTCATCTCCAACGCCAACCGCTTGCTGGGCTTCGAGAAGGCCCAGGCAGACTACATCGACTTCGCTGGCAAGCAGGTGGTGGTGCTGGGCGGCGGCGATACCGCCATGGACTGCGTGCGCACCGCCATCCGTCAGGGGGCCGATCGGGTGATCTGCGCCTACCGCCGGGATGCCGAGAACATGCCGGGCTCCAAGCGGGAGGTGAAGAACGCCCAGGAGGAAGGGGTGGAGTTCATGTTCAACCTCCAGCCCATCGGCGTGGAGCTGGACGCCCATGGCCGTACCTGCGGCATCAAGGTGGTGAGCACCGCGCTCGGTGAGCCCGATGCCAATGGCCGACGCAATCCTGTCGTGATCGAAGGCTCAGAGCAGGTGCTGCCCGCCGATGCGGTGGTGATGGCGTTCGGCTTCCAGCCAAACCCCCAGCCCTGGATGGCAGAGCACGGGGTCGAGCTCGACAACCGAGATCGCATCAAGGCGCCGGAGAAGGCCGAGTACGCTTTCCAGACCAGCAACCCCAAGGTGTTTGCCGGTGGTGACGCGGTGCGCGGCTCGGATCTGGTGGTGACCGCCATCTACGAGGGTCGCAAGGCGGCCGAAGGGATCATGGACTATCTGGCCGTGTAAACCGCCATCCCTGACCTGTACCAACCAACAAACAGCCCCGCTTATGCGGGGCTGTTTTTTTTTCAGGCGCCAGGACCGTTAGAGAGGCGGAAATTCGCGCACCCTCCCACCCCGTCACACCACGCCCCTCTACCGTTTCTCAGGGCTGCGGCCGACAGGTTCAGGGTGTAGCCACTCGGGTAAAGTTCACCGTAGGGCAGCTGGGCGCCACCCCCTCGGTCAGGGCCAGCGGCAGGGGGCGGTAATTGAGCCGATAGTGGCCCGGCTGCGACAAATCGTAGACCAGGGTCAGATCCGCATCTGCCCTCTCCTGCCTGCCCTGCTCCAGCAGGAGGAAGTCGTCGGCCCCGGGCGCGCCGCGCTTGGCCAGGGGCCCCTTGTAGGGCACAGGCCTGCCATCGCGCTGCAGCTCGATGGCATCGGCAAACCAGCCCTCGAAGGGGGTGAACCAGGTCAGGACCTGCAGCGCCCCCTCCCCCCGGTTGGTCAGGGTCATCATCAGGGGCAGGGGCTCGTTCACCCCGCTCTCGGCCTTGACCGACAGTTCGCACTGCAGGGGGGCCAGCGCCAGGGTGGTGAGCAGGAGTGTCATCATGGTGCCTCCATCAAAAAAGGGGCCCTGGGGGCCCCTGTTCGTGACTCAGTTTTCGCTCGGGGTATTCTCGGCGAAATACTCGTGGTTGTCGGCGTTGTTCAGCGCCTTCTGGGGATCCGTGCTCGCCAGGTTGCGGGCATTGGCCTGACCGTACCCCAGATCGTCGGTGCCCGCCACCACGTTGAAGTGGCTCAGCTCGTGGACTATGGTGCCGGCGCGGGAATCGGTCCCGTTGACGGGCGCGGTCCAGAAGCTCTTGCACAGATAGACCTTGTAGGGCTGATCCGGATAGACATAGGCAAAGTAGCTCTGCTTGCAACCGCAGTCGAAGGTGAGCGGCTTGTTGTCGATGGCATCCTTGATCTTGCTGAAGTTCGTCTCGGCCTGATCCCAGCGGGAGGCGTCATAGGCACCAAACCAGCTGCGATAGCGCTGGCCGCTCGGCTTGTCGACCGCCAGATAGCTGCTGGCGTTGTTGGTGATGCTGCTGGCCGCATCGAGAGCCGCCAGGATGTCGCTCTTCTGGGTATTGGTGCAGCGGCCGCTGAAGCTGACCGAGGCGGTCACCGCCTGGGGCTCGGAGACGGCAACCTTGGCCTGTACCCTGTCATCGTTTACCCCTTCCACCCAGAGGGTCACCGCATTGGACTCGCTCGCCTGGGCCTGCTTGGCCTTGGCGGCCTTGCCTTCCTGCGGCACGGCTGGCAGCAGGTAGCGGATGCTGTACTGCCCCTGGGCACTCATGTCGTAGAGACCGGAGACCTCCGCCTGCACCGTCAGGCTCTGGCCGGCCTTGAGCAGCTGGAAGTCCTTGTCGGTCGGGGCCGCCCGCTTGATCAGGGCACCCTCGTAGCCCACCTTCTGGCCATCCCGCTCCACCAGGAACAGGGGAGCATCCTCGCTGCCCGGCAGTTGCCATTTGAGCAGACGGACCGGCTTGTCCCCGGTATTGGTCAGGGTCAGGTTGACGCGCACGTCGTCGGTACTGCCATCCACCAGGGTGAGACGGGCGTCGAGCCCTGCGGCGCAGAGCGGAGAGGCCAGCACGCCGGCCAGCAGCAGGGCAAGGGGAGTCGCTTTCATCATTTTTCCTCATTCATTGAGTGGCGCCATCAGGCGGTTTGCTTCCATGTGGCCCTCTTCGGGGCCCATCCACCCTAGAGCAGAAGCACGGCGCCTCCCCCCCTCCATATGGGGGACGCCCCCCATCAGAGGGGGCCTTCCCCGGCTACGACAAAAGCTGCCCCCTTGGCGCTGCATCATGACGCCCTCCTGCCACCGGCGAGCATCCATAAAAAACCCGGCACAGGGCCGGGTAGTGAAGGTCATGCCGGGTGGCGACCGGGATCAGGCGCCCGCCAGCAGCGCCAGGGCCGGCTGCTCGTTGCCCGGCATCACGCGATAACTCTTGTGGTGCTTGACGAGGCTGGTCTTCTTGTTGCCCTGGCTCAGCAGCAGGCCGCGGGCGAAGGCCGCCTCGGCCAGCACCCGCTCGTCACCGCGCACATAGAGGGTGAGGGGCTTGACCAGCTCGCCCGCCTCGATGTGGCCCTGATACTCGCTGGCACTGATGATGAGGCTCGACTGGCCACCGGATTGCAGGCGCAGCTTGGCGTTCACCTCGCTGGTGGTCAGCACCAGCCAGCCCGCCGCCTCCAGCTCCGCCAGCAGGTCGGCCAGCCGAGCCCCCAGCTGCACGGGTTCGGCCATGGCGCGCTCGTACTGGCGCAGGATCCGCTCCAGCAAGCCTTTCAGATCGGCGCCGGCCCCCAGGGTGCGGCCCAGTTGCACCCACGCCTTCAAGTCCTCCATCACCAGCCGGGAGAAACGCTTCTCCTTGAGGGAGTCCGCCATCCAGGTGCAGAGGAAGTGGCTCTCCTGGGCCGGGGTGCGCTTACCGCTCTTCTGGGCGGCGGTGCGGGCCAGCTCGGCCAGGCTCTGACTGGCCATGTCATACAGGGCCTGGTTGTAGGTGGGAAGGGTCATGGCGGATCCTCGCGTGATGACAGAGATGGCAAAGGCGCCGGTGGCGCCTTTGCAGTGCAATGGGGTGGCCAGACGCGCTTACTTCGGCTGGCGGGGCTTCTTGGCGGCCGCCAGGCGCTTGAGGCGCTGGCCCTGCAACTTGGACTCGGCCATGGCCTGAGCGGCGGCGTTGTCGGCGCGCTCCGGGCGCTTGCCGAAACGGCGGCGCTCCTGCAGCTGCTTGATCAGATCGTCGCGGCTGCTCACCTCGTAGCCCGGCACCATGATGCGGCGGATCTTCTGGCCGATCAGCACCTCGATCTCCAGCAGGGTGCGCTCCTCCTCGCGGCTGACAAAGGAGATGGCCATGCCGCTCTTGCCGGCGCGGCCGGTACGGCCGATGCGGTGCACGTAGTCTTCCGCGAGGAACGGCAGATCGTAGTTGACCACATAGGCGAGATCCGGGATGTCCAGGCCGCGGGCGGCCACTTCGGTGGCCACCAGCACCCGCAGCTTGCCTTCGGTGAACTCGCGCAGGGCGCGGCGACGGCTGCCCTGGGCCTTGTCACCGTGCACCACGGCAGACTTGATACCGTCGAGGTTCAGCTCTTCCACCAGCTCGTCACAGCTCTCGCGGGTGCTGGCAAACACCAGCACCTGCTGCCAGTTCTGCTTGCCGATGAGCTCGGAGAGCAGCTCACGCTTGCGCTTCTGCTCCACCGGATAGACGGTGTGGCTGACAGTGTCGGCGGTGGAGTTCTGCTTGTTGACGCTCACCACCTGGGGCTTGTCCAGCATCAGGTTCGCGAGCTTCTTCACCGCCTCGGAGAAGGTGGCGGAGAAGAGCAGGTTCTGACGGGTCTTGTTGACCGCCTGCAGGATCTGCTGCACATCGGCGCTGAAGCCCATGTCGAGGATGCGGTCCGCCTCGTCCAGCACCAGGGTCTCGACCCCGGAGAGGCTCAGGTTGCAAGCGGTGAGGTGTTCGAGCAGACGGCCCGGGGTCGCCACGATAATGTGAGCGCCCGCTTTCAGCCGCTTGGCCTGCACGTCCTGCTTGCCGCCACCAACGAGGGTCAGGGTGGTGATATCCAGATACTTGGCGAAGTCATTGATATTGCTCGCCACCTGGGCTGCCAGCTCGCGGGTCGGGGTCAGGATCAGCACCCGGGCGTTGGAGGGCTGCACCGGCGCCGGATTGTCCACCAGGCGTTGCAGGATGGGCAGGGCAAAGGCCGCGGTCTTGCCGGTCCCGGTCTGGGCGCTCGCCAGCAGGTCGCGGCCACGGCGCACGGCCGGGATGGCTTGCTGCTGCACAGGGGTCATCTCCTGATAACCGCAATCTGAGATGGCGCGCAAAATCTCGGGGGCAAAATCGAACGATTCAAATCTCATCTTGGGTTCCTGTGTTCCAGCTGGGCTGTAGTTGGCGTGAGTGGCCTGAGCGGGCGTCTGGCCCTGCGTTGGCGCGGCTTGGGGCCAAGGACGGCTGGGACTGACATCACGTCAGAAAGTGAGCCGGAAAATGGCGGGCGCGAAGTGTAACAGATAGGCGGCGGGATTGCCGCCTCAAATGGCTTGTATTTTTCCATGGGCGGCGCCCGCCCGAGGGAAGGTGCCGCCGAGGAGCGGGGTCAGCGCACCCGCTTGGTCGGGCGCTTGAGCAGCCGCATGCCGATGGCGGCCACCGCGATGATGAAGAGCGCAAAGGAGGTGATCAGCAGGCACTTGGTCAACAGCTCGTGGTGATTGGCCAGGACCGGGGTCGCCATCATGGCCTTGCCAACCAGGCTGAGCAGCAGAGACCAGAGGAAGGCGCTGGCGAAGCTGACCATCGCCACCCGCAACAGGTTGAGGCGGGACACCCCCATCAGCATGGGAGTCAGCACCCGGACGAAGGGGATGAAGCGGGAGACGAACATGGCCCAGAAGCCGTAGCGATCGAGCAGCCTGGAGGCCCGGGGCAGGCTCCCCTCCGGGATCATCCGCTCCACATGGCCCATGAAGCGGGTGCCATGAAGCGCCTGGCCCTGCCAGTAGGCGAGCACGCTGCCTATCCCGGCGGCGAGCGGCAGGTAGAGCAGCGTCACCTCGGGCCCCAGTACCCCCATGCCCACCAGCCCGCCGGCCAGCAACACCAGGCTGTCGCCCGGCAACGGCAGAAAGACGAAGCTCGACTCGAGAAAGAGGATCACCACCAGACAGGTGACGAGCAGGCCGATTGCCTGCATTTGTATAAGCTGATCAAAATCCTGATGCCATATGGCAAGCAGCATGTCCTGCATCTGGTGCGACTCCCATCAACGTAATGCGCATTCGTCGTGATGACCCTAAGGCCCCGCCTGGTAATCCATCCCTGATACCACCCCAAAGTTCGTATGGGAGGCCTCTTATACACCCGGGGAACTGAACAATAAATTAATGATCACTATTTCTGCCCATCGGCAGGGCATCGAGGTCGGCCGACCCGGGCCTGCGTCAGATGCCCCGGCAGCGAACCTTGGCCATCACGAGGCAGAGATTATGGTCAGTTGACACCCGGCCTGGCTGCCAAGTCCTGCGAAAAACGTTACAGTGTGAGGACTCCCCAGTGGACGGGGAGACTCATGGAGCTAGGTATGGCGCGAACCCCCTCTTCTCATGCAATCCCCGTTCTGATGGCCGGACTCTGGCTGCTCTGCCCTGGCGCACACGCCAGCGACGAGAGCCTGGTGCAGCAACGCGCCAATGCGGTCGTCTCCCTGATGAGCTACACGGTGGTGCCGGACATCACCGCCAGCAACCTGGACATCGGCAGCGGCACCAACGAGAGCGCGGCCCTGACCATCACCCAGCTCGGCGGCGGCGCCACCATGAGCGAGAGTTTCCCCATCTACCTGGAGGGCACCCTGGGATACAGCCGCTACGATCCCCAGTTCGTGTTCACCAACGGCAACGAGACCCGCACCATTCCCACCAAGTGGAACAGCCTGAGCGCCACCGGCGGCATCGGCTGGGACTTCAACCTGCACCGCGACCGCCAGGGCGGCAACCTGGTGCTGCGCCCCATCGCCAACTTCACCCTGGGCACGGTGGCCAGCGACCTGCGCATCGGGGCGGCTCTGATCAAGCACAAGACCGGCAAGAGTCTCGACTTTCTCGACGGTGGCACCCTCAATGTCTATGGCCTCGGGGGCTCCCTCATGCTCGACTACGAGCTCTTCTCCAAGTCCCAGGACATCGACGCCGAGCTGCGCTACTCCTACCAGCATCTGCAGAGCTTCACCGGCACCGCCGACAGCATCACCGGTCATGCCGAGGCGGAAAACCTCGGCCTCTACTTGCGCCGCCGCGCCCCCATGTGGAACTGGACCCTGCTGGACAGGCCCCTGCGCTACGTGCTGGAGGGGGCAAGAACCGAATACCTGGGGGCGCAACGGGGGCAGCTCGGCTTCAGTAACCTCAACTCCCTCGGCCTTGGCATCGAACTCGACAGCAGCAAATACAAGGTGCTGGTCACCCGCACCCGCCTAGTGGCCCGCTATATGTTCAGCAACAACACCAGCGGCTACTCCCTCGGGCTGGCGATGAGTTTCTAGTGCCCGGGGCATGGCGACATGATCCGCCTCGAAAGCAAAATCTCTGACTGGGCGCACATTTGACCCAATTGCCACTATCAGGCCCCACCTGTATCTCCTAGCATGGGGACAAGGGGCGGCGATGGAGACTGTGACGCTGTGCTACGCCGAGGATTGAGATCAGTCCTACTGCCGACCGTGACCAGAGAACACATGACATTTCCAAGGACAGGGAGTTTGTTATGGCCAAATTTCTGAATACCAGCGCAACCAACTATTTCCTTGAAGAGCTGATAAAGGATGCCAAGGAGCGGCTAATTCTGATCAGCCCCTTCCTCAAGCTCAATGACAGGATCAAGGAGCTGCTGACTGACAAGAACCGCCTCAAGATCGATGTGCGTATCGTCTATGGCAAAAGCGAACTCCAGCCGGAAGAGATCAGCTGGCTCAAGGAGCTCACTTATATCCGCACCAGCTTCTGCAAAAACCTCCATGCCAAGTGCTACCTCAATGAAGAGATGTGCATCATTGCCAGCCTGAACCTTTACGAGTTCAGTCAGGTGAACAACAACGAGATGGGGGTACTGATCCGGCGGGCGGATGACAGCGAGCTGTACCGCGATGCCTATGACGAAGCCCAGCGGATCATCCGGATCAGTGAAGAGGTTCGCATCACGCTGGAGCGGGTCGCGAGCGACAGTGACCAAGGTGCAGCAGCAACAGTCACTGCCGGACAGGCACCCGCCTGCCCCAAATGCGGCACTACCATGGTGCTGCGGACCAGTAAGCGGGGAGATACCAAGGGCAATACCTTCTGGGGCTGTCCCGGCTATCCGCAATGCCGCAGCCTGATCCCCATCGAGGGAAATCCATAGTCGGTGATGAATGAAGGATGAGTGGTATGAACGTCAGTGCCGCCATTGCCCCACTACTTGCTCAGCTCTGGTATCTGCTCCCCCTGCTGCTGATTGCCGTGGTGATCAAGACGCCCTGGTTCAAGGGGATGATCGGGGAGTGGTTTATCAATATCAGCATCCGCCTCTTTCTCGACAGACGGGAATACCACTTGCTCAAGGACGTTACCCTGCCCACCCCGCAGGGCACGACCCAGATCGATCACGTGATCGTCTCCCGCTTCGGTGTCTTTGTCATCGAGACCAAGAACATGAAGGGGTGGATCTTCGGCAACCCGGCCCATAAAAGCTGGACCCAGCAGATCTATCGCCACAGGCACAGCTTTCAGAACCCCTTGCGCCAGAACCACCTGCACATGATGACGCTCAAATCCCTGCTGGGGCTGGCGGACCACCAGCTCCACTCCGTCATCTTCTTTATCGGGGACTGCACCTTCAAGACCCCCATGCCACAGAACGTGATGAACCGCGGGCTCATTCGCTACGTCAAGGAGAAAACCACGCCGGTATTGGCCAAGAGCGAGGTCGCTCGCGTTGTCGATACCATTCAACAGAAGCGATTTGCCGCCAACTGGCAGACCCACAGACAACATGTGGCACAGCTCAAGGCGCGCCACGGGGACGCCCCCGCCAAGCCTGTGTCCGCCAGCACCCCGACCGCTCACAGCCCGGCTCAACCAGCGGCCATCCATCAGGCGAACAACCAGAGCCCCATGTGCCCCAACTGCGGCAGCCCCATGGTGCTGCGCACCGCCAGTCGGGGTGACAACAAGGGAAAACGGTTCTGGGGATGCCGTGATTTTCCGGCATGCCGGGGGATCAGAGCGCTGATGAGGTAGAAGGAAAGACGGAGCGAGGAATATACAAGAGAAGGGCTGCCAATGGGCCGCCCTTGTTGTTTAAGGGTATCAGCGGATAGTCGCCATCTTCTGCACGCAGCGCTGCTCGCGCTCATCCACCCGCTTGGCAAACCAAGCAGTGGTGAGGTTGCGGGTGATCTTGGGGCTTTTCAACTGAATGCCGGGCAGGATGGCGCGGGGCAGCCGCTTGCCCGCCTGCTTGTCGGCCAGGGCGAAGACCCTGTGGTAGAGATCGCTCTTGGCAAAGTCGCTGCTATCCCCCAGTTTCAAACTCTGGCTGATGGCCGTCTTGCTCATGTTGACCCGGCTGGCGAGGGTGTAGACCGCCAGCTCGGTATTGCCGGGCTTGTCGGAGTTGTAGCGAATGAGATCCCCGTCCAGCGCCAGGTTCTTGCCGCTCAGGCGGCTCACCGCGGCCTGGAAGGCGGCATTGCGGCTTGCGTACCAGCCCGCATTGAAGTCGGCGAAGCGATAGAGGGTGTCCGGGTAGTCGGCCGGATAGCCGAAGATGTGCCTGGTGCCGAACCAGATGCCGCCGCGACGGGTGAACACCTCGTGGCGGATGCTCTCCTTCACGGAATAGGGGTAGCCGCGGGCGTTGGCCTCGGCAAAGGCGATGCTCACCTGCATGGGGCCCCCGGTACGCACCGGATTCATGTTGCCAAAGAGCTGCTTGCCCATGGGCACTGTGCCTATCATGTCTTCAAAAATCTCGCTCATCTCCCGCTCGGTACGCAGCTTGTCGATCCGCTCGGCATAGGACTTGCCGGTCGGGGACTTGATGGAGAGCGCGGTGCGCACCATGAACTCGGGGATGAGCAGCTTGCCGGCCCGGGCGTTGATCTCCTTCCAGGCTATCTTGCCAAGGCCAGGCACCACGGGATCGGCCTGGTAGGTGGCCTCCTGCTCCGCCACCGCCAGCACGGTACAGACGTTGTGATCGCTCACCGTCAAGTTCTGGGTGGTGAGGGCGGTCACCACGTCGTTGGCCCAGCCCTGCTTGTCCGGCACCTGCTTGGGCAGGAAGCGCACGATCCGGGTCTTCATGTCGGCCGGCTTCTGTGGCTGCATCGCTTTAGGGATAGGGCGCCCCGCCGGGGTCGCCGGGCTGGTCGGTGCCGGCGGCTCGCTGGCACAACCGGCGAGCAGCAAGGTGACGAGCAGCGGCAACCCGCGCACGACAACAGAATGAGAGGAGAGAGACATGATCATCAAGGCATCCGGTACAGAGACTGTGCCCGACCTGCGTCAGGCGAGCAAATGGTCGCTCATTGTAGAGGATTGATCCGCAAGGCTAAAGCCTGATGGCAGCGGCACCACCCTCGCTCAAGCAACCTCTGTCGCATCCCTTGCAAGCCGATGAACAGCACGACACGGGCTTTTATCGAGAGTGATTTACATTTAGAATGCCGCCGCCCGGACGCTCACGGTATGGACCCCATGGACAGACTGACCCTTCTCTTTGACCCCGTGCAGCAGTGGCTGATCACGCCGCTCTGGCACTGCCTCACCGGATTGCTCGACCTCAACGGCCGCCTGGGAGCCCCTTTTCTGCTCATCTCGGGCACGGTCGCCTACCTGCTCTATCGCCATCGCCGTCGCCAGGGGGATCCCGGCGCCCGCAGCTTTGCCGGTTTTCTCGGGGGCCGGGCCGTCTGGCTGCATCCTTCGGCCCTGCTCGACTACCAGTACTATCTGGTGCGAGCGCTACTCCATGTGGCGCTGATCCTGCCGATCCTGGCCCTGCTCCACCCCTGGCTGCTGCAGGCGGAGGATGTCCAGTCGGCCCTGACCCGGCTGTGGGGAGAGCGTCCCCGGCTGGCCGAGGCGAGCTGGCTGATGATGCTCTACGGTCTGGGCGTCTTTCTCATCAGCGATCTGGTGCATTACTGGCTACACCGCGCCTTCCACAGTCGCTGGCTCTGGGAGTTTCACAAGGTACATCACAGCGCGACCGTGATGGTGCCGCCGACGGCGAGCCGTATTCACTTGGTGGAGAAGCTGTGCGAGATGCTGGCCAAGGGGAGCTGTCTCGCCCTCTACGCCGGCGCCTTCCACTGGCTGTGTGGCGGCACCGTGCGCCCCTACACCCTGTTCGGGGTCAGCTATCTGGTGCTGCTGTTCAACTCTCTGGCCGCCAACCTGCGCCACACCCATGTCTGGCTCTCGTTTGGCCCCGTCATCGAGCACGTCTTCAACAGCCCGGCCCAGCACCAGATCCACCACAGCCGGGATCCCCGCCACTTCAACCACAACTTCGGCACCAACCTCTCCCTCTGGGACTGGTGGTTTGGCACCCTCTATGTGACCAGCAGCCAGCCCGAACCCCTCTCCTTCGGGGTCGGCCCCCGGGACAACGAGCGCTACAGCCGCCTGAGCGTGCTCATCCTGCGCCCCTTCCTGGTAACGGCGCGCAAGCTGTGGCGCGCCCTGCCCCGCCCGCGCGGGCGCAATGCCCTGGCCGATTGAGCCGGGCAGCCAATAAAAACGCCACCTTGCGGTGGCGTTTTTTTATGGGCGAAGAGACGTGCTGGCTCAGGCGCTACGGCGCAGAGCCTGATGCTGGGCGGCCCCGTTGATCACCGCCTTCAGGGAGGCATTGACCACGTCGCGACCCACGGCCACCCCGCACATCCGGGTGCCCTCGACGCTCAGCAGCACATAGGCGGCGGCGCGGGATTCGGTGCCGGCGGTGAGGGCATGCTCGGAGTAATCCAGCACGTCGATGTGCATGCCGGTCTGACGCTGCCAGCCGTTGACCAGGGCCGTGATGGCCCCCTCCCCTTCACCGCACAGTTGCAGGGTGCCGTGGGGGGTCTGCAGCTCCAGGCGCAGGCTCTCCTGACTGTCGTGGCCGAGCTGGAAGCGCCCGATGCGATAGCCGTGAGCAGGCTCGAGGTAGTGCTGCTCGAACAGGGCGCGGATCTGCTCCGGGCTGATCTCGCTGCTGCTGGCCTCGGCCTCGGCTTGAACCCGGCGGCTGAAGTCGATTTGCAGCCAGCGCGGCAGTTGCAGACCGAGGTCCCGTTCCAGCAGATAGGTCACCCCTCCCTTGCCGGACTGGCTGTTGATGCGGATCACCGCCTCGTAGCTGCGGCCGAGATCGGCAGGGTCGATGGGCAGGTAAGCCACGTCCCAGTAGTGGTCCGGTTTTTCCGCCGCCAGGGACTTGCGGATGGCATCCTGGTGGCTGCCGGAAAACGCGGTGTAGACCAGCTCCCCCGCATAGGGGTGGCGCGGGTGCAGGGCAATCTGGGTGCAGGCCCCCACGGTGGCGACGATGGCATCCATGTCGGACAAGTCCAGCTCGGGGTCGATCCCCTGGCTGTAGAGGTTCATGGCCATGGTAACGATGTCCATGTTGCCGGTGCGCTCGCCGTTGCCGAGCAGGGTACCCTCGATGCGATCCGCCCCCGCCAGCACCGCCAGCTCGGCGGCGGCCACCCCGCAGCCTCTATCGTTGTGGGTGTGGATGGAGATGCTCACCTCGGGTCGCGCCTTCAGGTTTCGGCAGAACCACTCCACCTGATCCGCAAACACGTTGGGGGTGGTCACCTCCACGGTGGCGGGCAGATTCAGGATCATGGGACGGGAAGCGCTGCGCCACTCGTCGATAACAGCGTCACACACCTCGACGGCGAACTCCACCTCGGTGCTGCTGAAGCTCTCCGGGGAATACTGGAAGCTCCACTCGGTCCCCGGGTTGCGGGCCGCATACTCCCGCACCCAGCGCGCTCCCTGTACGGCGATGGCCTTGACCCCTTCCCTTCCTGAGTTGAACACATAATTGCGCTGGGTCGGGTTGACCGAGTTGTAGACGTGAACGATGGCCCGCTTCGCCCCCTTGAGGGCCTCGAAGGTGCGGGCGATGAGATCTTCCCGGGCCTGCACCAGCACCTGGATGGTGACGTCATCGGGGATGAGGTTACGCTCGATAAGCTCGCGCACGAAGTCGAAATCAGGCTGGGAGGCGGCAGGGAAGCCCACCTCGATGTGCTTGAAGCCGATGTGGGTCATCAGCGCCCACATCTGCAGCTTCTGGGCCACCGTCATGGGCTCGACCAGCGCCTGGTTGCCGTCGCGCAGATCCACGGCGCACCAGAGCGGCGCCCGCTCCAGCACCCGGTTGGGCCACTGGCGATCCGCCAGGTTGATCACGGGGGCACGGCGGTATTTGCGATGATCGAAGCTCATATTCTGATTCCCTTGGCTGATATGCGAGGCGCCGGGCGACGGACAACGCGCGGAGCAAGGAGGGGAAGCGGGTTGGCGCGGTAACGCTGGCCCTGACGAGTCGCGCGGCGGTAACCCCGCGACCGGTTTTCCGGTGGCCCCGGTCGGTCACCGGGGCCGGCCACGGCAGCCGGATTGGGCTGCGGGCGCTGATCCTCTCGCACAGTGCCCGGGAGGCCCGGGGGCATGTCGGTGCAGACGACCTTGTTGGTATGAGAACCCAGTATAGGGAGGCCGGGAGGGAGAGAGATTGCGAAGATTGCACTTAGGCAGGCAAATTAAGCAATGTTAATACAGTAAAAGTCCATTAATGAGGTGAGTATCACCACCCCTGATGCATTGTTCGCCATGTCACCCATGTTGCTTCCGGACGAGACCTCTGGTTTGACAGAGAACAGGCAATAAAAAACCCCGCCATTGCTGGCGGGGTTTGCGTGTATCAAGCGGGCAGCGTGCTGTCGGCGCTCTTAGCGGTTGTTCACCTTCTCGTGCAGCTCCTGCACCGAACTCACGTTGGCGGTGGCATCGACGGTGATGGCCATGCAGGTGGCGAAGGCCGCGTGCAGCGTGGTGGTGTAGGCCACCTTGTGCTGCAGGGCACCACGGCGCAGCTGCTTGGAGTCCTCGATGGCCTGACGCCCCTCGGCGGTGTTGACGATGTAGGTGTACTCGCCATTCTTGATGCGATCCAGGATGTGCGGACGACCCTCGTGCACCTTGTTCACCAGGCGCGGGTTGATGCTCGCTTCCCCCAGGGTCACCGCAGTGCCGTGAGTGGCGTCGAGGTCATAGCCCAGCTCCAGCAGCTTGGCGGCCAGGTTGACCACCCGCTCCTTGTCGCCGTGGCGCACGGAAAGCAGGGCGCGCCCTTCGCGCGGCACCTGGTGGCCGGCACCCAGCTGGGCCTTGGCGTACGCCTCGGCGAAGCTGCTGCCCACCCCCATGACTTCACCTGTACTGCGCATCTCCGGACCCAGCAGCGGGTCGACACCCGGGAACTTGGCGAACGGCAGCACTACCTCTTTCACGGAGTAGTAGGGCGGAATGATCTCGGTGGTGAAGCCCTGTTCTTTCAGGCTCTGACCGGCCATCACGCGGGCGGCGATCTTGGCGAGCGGCGCGCCGGTGGCCTTGGAGACGAACGGCACGGTACGGGCGGCACGGGGGTTCACCTCGATGAGGTAGATCTCGTTGTCTTTCACCGCGAACTGCACGTTCATCAGGCCCACCACACCAAGCTCCAGCGCCAGTTTGCGCACCTGCTCGCGCATCTCGTCCTGGATGGCCTTGGACAGGGTGTAGGGCGGCAGGGAGCAGGCGGAGTCACCGGAGTGGATACCGGCCTGCTCGATGTGCTCCATGATGCCGCCGATGACCACGTCGGTACCGTCGCAGATGGCGTCCACGTCCACCTCGGTGGCGTCGTCCAGGAAGCGATCCAGCAGCACAGGCGACTCGTTGGAGACGCTCACCGCCTCGGCGAAGTAACGGCGCAGGTCCTGCTCGTCATAGACGATTTCCATGGCGCGGCCACCCAGCACGTAGGAGGGGCGAACCACCAGCGGGTAGGTGATGCGCGTGGCCAGTTGCACGGCCTGCTCCAGGGCGGTGACGGTGCCGTTTTCCGGCTGCTTGAGGCCCAGACGCTCGACGGCGGAC
>ENA-OWLM01000048-OWLM01000048.1-metagenome-genome-assembly--contig:-NODE-48-length-42187-cov-4.643145_pt1 | contig 42187 bp, 26 predicted proteins | sample MGYA00245349_ERZ651102 | MGnify/ENA primary metagenome ERZ651102 (study PRJEB26857, sample SAMEA4031759) | metagenome | biome: human; feature: oral; material: saliva | place: Philippines | collected 2014 | study... | reverse complement strand
CATCGATGGCGCTGTCTACGAAGATTTGGTGCATCTCTCGCTCGATCAGTTGGCATCGGGCGATGCCGTCACCCTCATTGGTTCAGCGATAGCCGGACTCAACCCAGCCGACATCCAAGACATTCAAGTGCTCAAAGACGCTTCTGCCACGTCTGTCTATGGAGCGCGCGCTTTGAATGGCGTTATCGTCGTGACCACAAAGCAAGGGCAGCGCGAAACTCCGCTCAAAGTGAACTATAGCACGGAGAACAGTGTGCGCTTGCGTCCGAATTACGGACAATACGACCTACTCAATTCGCAAGAAACCATGGCGCTCTATCAAGAGATGGAAGAGAAAGGCTATTTTGACGCCAATTCTTCTCGCTATGGTCGCAGAAGCGGCATCTTTGGTCAATGGTATGATGCCGTGGGTACCTACGATTTGGCGAGAGGGAGCTTCTTGCAACCCAATACCCCCGAAGCGCGTGCCGCCTTTCTCCAACGTGGAGAAATGGCTAACACCGATTGGTTCCGCCAACTCTTCACTTTAGCTCCCACCACACAGCACAGCATCTCTCTCTCTGGCGGAGGAAAAAACACTGCCACCTATGTTTCTGTGGGCTTCTACCACGATGGCGGATGGACACTCCCCGAAAATGTGAACCGTCTTACCGCTCATCTCAAAAACACCTTCTACGTTTCACCCAAATTCACTGCAACGCTCACCGCACAAGGGAGCTTGCGTGGACAGTCAGCGCCCGGTACTTTGCCCCAACGCAAGAACCATGCGCAAGGGGTGTTTGAACGCGACTTCGACATCAATCCTTTTTCTTACGCTCTCGGCACGAGCCGCACCCTTTCGCCCTACAATCCCGATGGAACGCTGTCGTTCTATCGCAACAACTGGGCACCCTTCAACATCCTCCACGAATATGCCAACAACAAGATGGACATAGATGTGGTGGACTTCAAATTGCAGGCGGAAGCGGACTACAAATTGCGCGAAGATTTGTCGGTGAAAGCCCTTGTTTCTGCGCGACAAGCCCACACCTCCACCTCACACCGCGTGGATGCTCAGAGCAATCTCATGGCAGCTATGCGTGCCAACGAAACGCCTGAGGTGGCGCGTGAGAACATCTATTTGGTGCGCGATAAAGATCATCCCGAATTGTTGCCACAAGTGGGCGTTCCTCAAGGTGGTTTGCTCAATCAAAACGAAGCCGCACTCCACAGTTGGTTGGCGCGCATCGCCGTGGACTATGAAAAGTCTTTCGGACAGCACGACGTGAAAGGCTTTGCTTTTGCCGAAGCGCGTCATGCACTGCGCACTTCCACGCCTTTCAGTGGCTACGGCATCCAATATGATCGTGGCAATCAAGTGTATCACACCCCCTTGATATTCCAAAAACTGGCAGACGAAGGCGAGAGCTATTTTGGTCGTCGCGAACAAATTGATCGCGGTGTCACCTTTTCGCTCAACGGCACCTATGGTTTTGCTGGAAAATATGTGTTGAATGGCGTGCTCAACTATGAGAGTGCCAACACTTCTGGACAGCGCAACGGCAGTCTTTGGTTGCCTACCTGGAATATCGGTGCGAAATGGAATGTGGATCGTGAAGAATTCCTCCGCGCTTATCCCACCATTTCGAAACTTGCTTTGCGCTTGAGCTACGGACTCACGGCAAAGATGAACGAAGCCGCCGTGAATGCTTCGGCTGTTTATCGCAATGCGCTCACCCCACGTCAGCATTTAGCAGACAGAGAAAACCAACTCGACATCCTCCACTTGGAGAATCGCGACCTCACTTGGGAAAAGATGGTGGAGTGGAACGCAGGTCTTGAGCTCGGGCTTTGGGACAACCGCATCAGTGCCACGCTCGATTTCTATGCGCGCAACAGTTATGATCTCATCGACCTCGTGGCTACGTCTGGTGTGGGCGGACAATACTACAAATATGCCAACTTTGGCGATATGCGCACGCAGGGTGTGGAACTAGGATTGCACACTGTGAATGTGAAAACTTCCGACTTCAAGTGGAGTACCAGTCTCACGTTTAGTGCCATGCACCAAGAAGTTACTCGTTTGCTCAATGCTCCCACCGCTTTCGATATGGTGGCTGGACGCGGACGCGGCAACATAGTGGGCTTCCCTCGCGGTTCGCTTTTCTCCTTCAACTATGATGGACTAGACATCAACGGATTGCCTACGTTCCATTTTGGACGTTATCCCACCAACTCGGGTGAATACTCCCACATTGCAGGAGCAGATTTCTCCGACACGCAATATAATAAGACTTATCTGCGCTATCATGGTCCCATCGAACCGCAAATCACTGGTGGACTTTCCAATACTCTCTCGTGGAAGCAGTGGGAACTCTCTGTGTTCTTCACCATGCAGGCTGGCAATAAGCTTCGTTTGAATCCCACTTTCGATCCTTCGTTTGCCGATCTCAACGTTTTCTCCACGCGCTATCGTGATCGTTGGTTGAATCCTGGTGATGAACTGCGCACTGATGTGCCTGTGCTTCCCTCGCAAGCCTTAATTGAACAAGTGGGGCGCGAAAACATAGAGCGCGCTTACAACACTTACAACTATTCGCAGGAGATGGTGGCCGATGGTTCCTTCGTTCGTCTGAAAAACGTGGCTTTGGCTTATCGACTTGCCGAGGGTGTGGCTAAGAAAATGCACTTCACTTCGGCCACTCTGCGCTTGAATGTCACCAATCCTTTGCTAATTTATGCTGATCCTCGTTTGCATGGTCAAGACCCTGAGTATTATCGCTCGGGAGGTGTGGCTTTGCCTACGCCGCGACAAGTGACACTCTCGCTTTCTCTAGGGTTCTAACGCTAAACAGTTGCGTGAACGCTTGAAGAATCTCCTACGTTTATCAAAACAACTCCTACATTTTCTCAAAAATGTCGCATATAATTTTCAAAACGTCCCAAGTTTTCCGACGAAGTTCTCTTTTGCTCTGTGCGCTGTGGCTCATTGCCGGTGTGAGTTGCGGGGACTTCTTGAGCGAACAGCCAGATAGTGAACTCAAAGTTCGCATTGACAATGAAGAAAAGATTGCAGAATTGCTCACTGCTGCCTATCCACAGGCAAGTTATTTTGCATTCCTCGAAGCCCGTACGGACAATGTGGGGCTACGCACCAATGGCGTGCACACACGTCTCAATGAAGCTATGTATTTTTGGGAAGATGATCAGCAAGACGACCTTGACACTCCGCTCAACTACTGGAAATCGTGCTACAAAGGTATAGCGCAAGCCAATAAAGCACTGGAGTTGCTCGCGAACTATCCTAAAACTCCTCGCGTGAAAGCCTTATACGGCGAAGCGTTCTTGTTGCGCGCTTATCTCCACTTCATGTTGGTCAATATCTGGGCAGAACCCTATCGTGAAAATTCCGATGCTCCTGGTATTCCTTATGTGGAGCGTCCCGAGAAGCACGCTATTGTGGATTATAAACGTGGCACAGTGGCAGAGGTGTACCAAAAGATTGAGAAAGATCTTCAGCGCGGCATCACACTTGTAGACGATCATTACTACAAACATCCAAAATTTCATTTCACCAAGCGAGCGGCTTATGCTTTTGCTTCGAGATTTTATCTCCACAAAGGCGACTGGGCGCAAGTTATTGCCTATGCTGACTATGTTTTAGGTGGGGATGCCAAGAGTCATCTTCGCAGTTGGCAACGATATGCTGAGACACTGGAGTTCAATCATCCAGGACTTTATCGCAGTTATTCTGCCACAGAAGAACCGGCTAACCTATTGCTCACCACCACAGAGTCGAGATATGCACGCCAACAACCCACAGATCGCTACGGAGCTACTTACCAGACGATGAGCGAAGTCTTTGCGCGTGCCGGCATCGAAGGAGGAGGCGATTATGCACGCATGGATATGGTAAGCACTTATCTCTTTTCTTCCTCACCCTCTCCCGTGAAGGATGGGGTGTATCAAGCCAAATTTGACGAACTTTCCAGTGTGGAAAGCACTGGTAGCAAACCGCGCGGACTGTATGTCACCAATGTGTTGCTCACCACTGACGAGGTGTTGCTCAATCGCATGGAAGCTTTGGCGATGATGCAGCGTTATTCTGCTGCGATTGACGACATGATGGACTATTGGCAAGGGAAGTTTGGATTTATGCCCTCCGTAGAACGCGCCGTTTTCACCAACACAAGTAGGAAACATTACAATGAGATTCGTCCAAGTTATGGACTTACGCTCAAACAACTGGCTATGGTGCGCACAATTCTTGGACTGCGTCGCCAAGAGTTTTTCCAAGAAGGCTTGCGATGGTTGGACATTCGCCGCTTCCATCTCGCGCTCAAACGCAGCGACAAGAGTAGTTATTATCACCCTCTTGAGAAGGAAGATCCTCGCAAGATGTTGCAAATCCCCATTCAAGCACAAGAACGCGGACTCGCTCCCAATCCACGCGAACGCAATGAAGTATTCCAATGATGACGATGTCTATGTTTTTTTCTAATAGTTCTATTTTGCACCATAAACTTTGCGCTCTTGCTCTTCTTGTGTTGAGCATCTCTCTGCTTAGTAGTTGTGGAGAAGATGAACTTTCTTCCACAAGTGTGGTGGCTACGCGTCAAAGTGCTGTTCAAGCAACGGAAATTGATCGCTGGATTCGCGACAGCATCACTGTGCCTTATGGCATAGAGGTGATTTATCGCCAAGAAAATCATGGCGGTGCTGCCACCGACTATCTTTATCCTCCTCGCACGGAGCAAGTGATACCCGTGTTGCGCGCCTTTCGCACCTTGTGTTTAGAGAGTTTTGCTTTTGGTCATCAAGATCGTTCCAACTTTCTTCTCGGTCGCGCACCATTGCGCTTGGTGCTTTATGGAGGAGCCTATGCTGATGCTAATGGTATGGTGCGGTTGTCTTTGCCACAAGCTCCCACAACAATGATTCTCACCCATTGCAACACTTTCTCGGCTGATAATTCTGACAATGTTTATCTGCTGGCTCGCATGGGATTTCATCAACTTTCTCGCCGTCTCCTGGCACAACTTCCTTATGACCGAGTGGCTTTCTCCGCTATCTCTGGCGACCGCTACACCGGTAGCACAGCTTCGCTCGTGACTCCTTGGCAGGCGGGTAGCACCATCGATCAAAAATTTGGCATTGACGGCTGGGCAAACAAGCGCGGATTTCTCACCATTCACGGCATGGTGTCTGCTGAAGAAGACATGGCCGAAATGATTAGTGCCACGCTTTGTGCCACTCCTTTGCAGGTGCAGCAGGCTTTGACCGAAGCCGCTACTCCCGACACAGACATCGATCCAGAAGTTCAGGCACATTACACGGAAGAAGCTAAAGTAGCAGCTCAGCAGTTGAGCCGCAAACAAGCCTTTGTGACGGACTATTTGCAGAAAGTGTGGCGCGTAGACTTCCGCCGTTGGCAAATCACCACAGCACGCAAGCTCAGAAGCTATCGTGGATAGTGGATTTTTTCTCAGCAACTCCTATATTATATAATGCGTAAGTATCTCTTCCTACTGTTGCTTTGCCTCGGCACACTTGCCGCTTGCAATAGTGATGATTCTGTTTTTAAGACTTCGCCCACAACACGTGCGCAAGAAGCCGTAGATGCTCTGAAACAACGGCTCGTAAGTGCGCCTTATGGGTGGAGAGTCCTCTATTTCTCACGCACCGATTCTTTGCTTTACACCCAGCCCGACCAGGATATTCCTCAGTCGCTCCTACGCGGTAGCTACGGATACGGCGGACATTGCTTCACCATGCGCTTTACGGCAGACAATAAGGTGGAGATGCGTGCTGACTATTCCGACAACACCGCCACAACTCCCGAGGTGAGTGAGTTTTCCATCAATAGAAACAGCTTTACACAGCTGAGTTTTGTGACTTATTCCTATTTGCACCAATTGGTCAATGAGCGATTTGAAGGAAGTTCCGACTGGCTCTTCATGGGTGTCGATCCTGATGGTGCCTTGATGTTTCGCACGGCACAGCATTTGCGCCCAGCGCGCGAATACATTCGCATGGTTCCGCTCAAATCTCCAGAGGGAATGGCAGAGGTGGTGCAGAAGTCGGTGGAGAATCGTGAGTGGTTTGAAGGGATGCTCAATCCTCAGTTGCGCATTCATCAAGGTGGACGCGTCTACTTTCAAAGTGATTACTTCGTGAAGCGTCCAGTGGAAACCAACGCATCTCTGTTGCGCGAAATCAAAGATAAGCGATTTTATCTCTTTGTTTTTGTCAAACAGCGCAATCCCATCCCCGACTATCCACCTAAATCCATCACAGGTTTGGGCTCAGGCTACGTAGGCACGGAGCAAGGCCTGACTTTCCGTGCAGGTTTGCGCTATGACAAGAAGATACAATTCTATGATTTTGTGCGCAACGGCGATAAGTTTGAAGCCGAGCTCGTGGAAGTCTATGATACGCTACTTCGAACTACACGTTATGTGAGCCGACATTTGCACCCTGAAGGTCGAATCACCGGATTGAAAGCAGAGATTTGGGATGCGAAATAATACAGGTTGCGTTTCACTTCCCCTCGTCTTGCATCTAGAATCTATATTCTCTAAATCGAGCCACGCTTGTCGTGGAGAATGAAAAAGGGGGTGAGACTCTCTAACGTCTAAATTCGAACGTCTATATTCTAATGTCTACCCTCTAACGTCTATATTCTAATGTCTAACATCCTATATCCCCTGTTGCTCCTTAGCGCGCTATTCCTCGGAAGTTGTCAGAAATCTGAGGTTGATGCGCCTCTGGAAGACTACGATCGACTTTTTCCTTTCAAAGGAGCCGAGAAACCTCGGATTTCTTATGAAGATCAAAACATCCGTTTGGGAGATCCCGATGCCCCTGTCAGTGCTTTTGTTTATCCAGGAGTGAAAATAACGGAAGATGTGCGCACTTATCGCGTCACTTTAACTTGTAGCTTTAAGGAAGCAGATTTGAGTGGCAAACTTGTGGCAAAAGATGCAGTAGATAGTCGCTATGTGGTGCGCTATGTTGGAGCTGACCAGCAGTTGCACACCATTGCCACCTCTGTACGTGACACTACGGCTGAGAGTCATCTTACGAATGGTAATGAACATAGCGTCACCTTCGAGGCTAAATCAGGACATCCTATGTATCTCTTGGTCAATGGAGTTGGTCCGTTCGGTTCTTCCGTCAAAGCCAGCATCACCGCTGTTTCAGCTGATGGCTTCACGATTGTTCGACCTTTGGAGGTGCAGGAACACCAGAACGAGGAAGGTATTGGCAAAATCAAACATCCCTTCTGTGGCTACATCATTTTGCCTTGAACACTACTGTCTACTCTCTAACGTCTAGAACGCCCGAGCCAATCCGTGGCGAGCGATAACGGGGCCGCGACCCTCTAACGTCTATTCTCTAATGTCTAACGTCTATTCTCTTCTTCCCCTCTTATTGTTCGGTCTCTTTTCATTGCAAAGTTGTGATACGACTTCCGACGAAGTGGTAGAGACGTCCTATATCTATCCACCAATACCCGATCCCACTTATAGTTTTAAGCGAAATGGGACGAGCAGCGTGGATATTCTCGAGTGCCAGTTGATCAAACAACCACTCGACTACGTTTATTCTAGTTTTTTGGTCGAAGCCAATCTCATGTATCCTGCCAACATGACGCGCATGAAGGTCTATTTTAACGAAGGAGAGTTCGGATGGTCGCCTAGAAACATCGTTTGTCGTTCGGCACTTCACGCAGCAGATAGCGTGCGAGTTTTAAATGATGTGGAGCACATCTTTACTACAACCGGAAAACTCAGTGGATTAGGTACAACAAGTCCGAGCACCACGCGCAATCAGCGTGCAGAACAGGGAAAAGCCGGTTTTGTAGGTTATCATATTGGTGATGTCAATTTGAGCTTTGCCGATGAGCACGGTGTTGTGGTGGCGGAAAAGTTTCAAGAACTCGTGCGCGGTGCAGCTTTTCTCGACCAAATCCTCAATGTGCACCTTGATGAGGCGGTGCTACTCAATGAACAACTTCGCAATGATCACGAAAATGGCAAACTCCTCCCTGGTCGCAACTACACAGCACTCGAGCATCATTGGGATTTAGCTTGGGGATACTATCAGTATTGGCAACCGCTGGTGGAAAACTCCGAAATTCCAGCCCTAAAAAAGAGTCGCATCACTCTGTATCGTGCCTTTTCTTTAGGTCGTCAAGCCTTGACAGAATATCGATATACCGATGCACTAGAACAGATGCGCATTGTCCGCACAGAACTCTCTAAAGTGGCTGCTGCCAACGCGCTCTATTTGCTCACGGGCAACCGCACTTTGAGCAATCTCAAAGAAGAACCCGCTCATGCTCTTCCCTTCTTGGGACAAGCCCTCGGCGCAATCTATGCCCTGCAGTTCACGCGCACGGCCGATGGTAAACCCTATTTCTCTTATGATGAGGTCAATGCACTCATCACCTCCCTCACTGCTGAAGGAGGATTGTGGGAACGCGAACGACTACTTGGCACAACGGCACAAGAAGGCGCGCTGTATCAGGTGGAGAAGCAGATAAAAGAACGATTTGGTTTGAAGTGATGAGCGTGTTTTTGTCTCAAAACATTGCTCAGTTACGGAAGTTTCCCTCGAAAAGTTGCAGCCCACATATTTTATTTCTAAAGTCTCACATCTTATCGATATGACGAAACGATTATATTCCCTCTTATTATTCTTCCTTTGTGGATTTTCCTTGTCCTCCTTTGCGCAATTAGGACAAAACATTCTGCCTAATGGTGGTTTTGAGGCCTATGGAACCACTCCCATCAATGTTGCTTCCACTCGTGCTGCAACCATAGCGGATGAAGTGACAAAAGACAACGAAGATTCCGATGACGACTCAGAAGAGGAGAATCCTCCTGCAGATTTTGATCCTTATCTCAAACCACAATTCTGGTACATCAATGCTTCACTTTTCCCCAAACGCACGAAAGATGCGCATAGCGGTGAGTATGCTATGACGTTTTATCCGAATGGTGGGTCTTTCTTTTCGCGTGATGCTGATTTCAATCCCTACCATCTTCATGTAAAAGGAGGAGCCACCTATCGTTTGACATACTGGTATAAGGGACAAAAGATGAAAAACAATGTGGTTACCACTATAGATTGGTTGCGTGGTGGTCAAAATTTGAAGAAAGATGAGCGTAAGGCAGTTGCTGACCTTGCGACAAATATCTCTGAAACGTGGCAGAAAAAAGAGATTATTTTTGAAGCTCCTCGCCAAGCAGACCATGCAGGCGTGGGATTCTACTTAGAGTATGACGGTGAAGCCCAAACAGCCGGTGGGTTTATCCAAATGGACGACATCAGTCTTGTGATGATAGCCGAGCCTACTGCCAATAACAACTTGTTGCCTCCCACCGATCTCAAAGCAAAAGCCCAACAGAGAGAAATTGCCTTGTCGTGGTTGCCCGTGACTCAGGCAGGAGCGAAATACGAAGTGCGTGTAAATGGTGAAGTAAAGACCACTACCAGTGAACACCAATACTTGTTGACGCATTTGCTGCCCAACACCAACTATGGCATCACCATTGCTACTCGAGTGGGAGAGGAACTTTCTGAGAAAACTGCGCAACTTGCGGTGAAAACCCTGCAACTCGACCGTGGAGTCAATGATGACACTCGCATTCCTCAGCTTTACGCCATTCGCGAGAATGGTACTTGTCCACGTCGTCTGCCCCTCTATTGGCGCGATTTGGCAGAAAATGCAGCAAAAATCACTTATGAGATTGACGACCAAGCCGTGCTACCCGATGGAGATATTCTCGTTTTCCCCTCAGCAGGCGAACACGTGCTGCGCATCGTCGTGGTAGAATCTCCGGAACGTGAGTGGACGCTGGAATATGTTTTACAAGTGGATTAAGTTACTTAGCTTTTTCTTATTCATCCAACTAGCTTTCTTTTTTGAAAATGCAATATATCTCTTCTTCTCTTCGTACTCTCTTCTTTCGCTTCCCAATGTTGTGTGGGGTAGTGCTCTGTTGTTTGTTGTCTGTTGTGGCATGTGACGAAAAGGATGTGCCACAAACTCCCATCCGTGTAGGAGCAACGGATTCCGATACTTTGACCATTTCTCCTGAAGCTACAAGAATCGTGTTGCTCAGTGGCGGCACAGGCAAATATGCAGCCTATGTGGCAGACGGTACTTTGGCAAAAGTCGCCATCAATGAAGACACCCTCCGCATCACAGGTCAACTCACAGGAAAGACAGTTGCCACCATCCATTCGGGCGATGAAACACGTCGCATCGCCCTCCACGTGGAGGATCGCGAAGTGAGTGTGAGCCATCAAGAAGTAAGGCTGTTTCCACGTGATGAAAGCCGATTTATCAGTGTGAACGGTGGTGGGAAATATGCAGACCTCGAAGTCTTAGACCCCGAAGGAGCGATTACTACGAAATGGAATGCCAAAACTAATATATTAGAGGTGGATGCTCGCTATGAAGGTGAGGCACAAGTGAAAATTGTTCCTCCCGAAGGAAAGCCCACATTGTTGAAAGTCGTGGTGCGCTGTGAGGGAGAGGTGAATCGTCCTGGCATCTACGGCACGACTTCTCGCAGTATCTTCCGCCAAATGAACACCTTGTCTGTGGTGCACCGCAAAGGTGTTGGTGTGTGGCTCAACAATAAAGCACAGCCTTATGGAGCTTTGCGCTCGCTTCAAGTGACTCCTGCTATCGTCAATCCCAAAGTGGGACAACATCTTTCCCTCAACTACATTATGCGCTATCCCGATGAGTTTCGTAATAGCGGACTCACCGAAGGACAGCACACACTCATTGTGGAAGAAGTGCGCCAACGCTATGTGGTGCTCCGTGGAAAAGGGCACAAACTCGTCCTTCCTTTTGAAACTCGTTAGAGTTTTCATCGCTGGTTGTTCCCTCATGGATGCTAATGAGCGCAACAACCACTTGAAAAATTCCTATATATCAACTTTTATTTATCACTAAACTATCAACTATATGCAAATTTCTACTCTTTTTCGTGGCTGTGCTTTAGCAGCTGTTGCTTTGGTGTCTGCTGCTACCTTCGCTCAGAAGTCAGTGACCACCACTAAGGTCGGTGAACTCGCTTCGCTCATTCCTGGTGCTGATCGCTATAATACCAAAGAACTCACCGTGGCAGGTCCAATCAATGGTGAAGACCTCAAGCTTGTGCGTGAGATGTGTGGCCGCGACTACTATGGTGCTGAATCAGAAGGCATGACTTCTACCCTCGATCTCTCAAAGGCACTCATCAAACAAGAAGCAGGTAAGAACTATTTCAATGAAAAAATTGGTTTCTACTCACGTTACTATGGTCCCAGTGCTGACAACGAAATCGGTGTGAAGCTCTTCTATCACTGCGAGCCCCTCAAGAAAGTGATTCTTCCTGAGAATACCACCATAATTTCTGGTAATGCTTTCCAGTATTCAGGACTCACCGAAGTGGTGATTCCCAATACGGTGAAGATCATTCGCCAGTATGCGTTTGCAAATACAAACCTTACAGAGGTGACGCTCCCATCTGCTTTGAGCGGACTCGAGAATAAGGTGTTTGACAACTGTGCAAAACTCACCACTGTGGTGTTCACTGGCACCACTGTTCCTGCGAATATCCCTGCTGAGTTGTTTAATAAATGCCCCAAGCTTACTAAAATTGTAGTTCCTGCTGAGGCTTTAGAGGCATACACAGCAGCTTTGCAAGGTAAGAAGCCCGAAGCAGCTACCATTACAAGCGTGAAAACGATTAAGGTTGCTAATGGTGTGAAGGAAGTGGCTCGCTACGATCTCCAAGGTCGTCGTTTATCTGCTCCTGTACAAGGCATCAATGTGGTGCGTTACTCTGATGGAAGCACAGCAAAAGTGCTCGTTCCCTAATATTTTTATAGAGATCTGTATACCATTTTCTCTATCAGCTTATAGCGCCATCTGGATTCATATGAGTCTAGATGGCGTTTTTTGGTAGTTGCGTTTTCTTGTATTGGCTGAACTACTTTTGTGTTCATATTTTGCATTATCTATTCAATGGGAGAATTGCATCCTAATGATTTTTGGATAGTTTCTCTCGCGTACGCTCGCGCATACTACAGGAGTTTGTGTTTTTTGCTGTCACAAGTGTCACAAGTGGGGAGGACTTTGCGTCAATACCATAACGACTTTGGAGCGTTTACTGAAGAATGATTCATCGGTTGAAAGAAAATGAGCCGTTGTTTTGCATAAAACGACACGTTGTTTTTTTAGAAAAAGAGAATGGAATGGCGTGGAAGTGACTGAAAAGTCTAAACGAATGTTGTGTTTGGGTGCAAGTGGTTGTATTTTAGTGGTTTATGGAGAATGTGTGACACTTGTGACAGCAAAAAGTGCAAAATCCCTGTTACGCGTACGCGCGCGCGTGAGTGAGAGTGGTGGTTTTCACAGTTGATAATATATGGGAATGGGCGATTGGGGTTTATCCAACACCAAAAGGAGATGCTGCAAAAACAAGTTTTGCAACACCTCCTTTTGTGTTAGAGTGATGTGACTTTATGCTTGTCACATCTTTGAGCTTGTCGGAATCAGCTTATCCAATCAAACCGCGCACGCGGTCGTCGAAGGCTGAGAGAGAAGCCTTGGCACCTTCGCCAATGGCCACAACGATTTGTTTGTAGGGAACATCGGTGCAGTCGCCAGCAGCATATACGCCAGAAACTGAAGTGCGGCAGGTGCGGTCCACTTGGATTTCACGACGGGGAGAAAGTTCGAGTTGATCGGCAAAGACTTGCGTGTTGGGAGCAAGACCAATTTGCACGAAGACCCCATCGAGAGAAATCTCGCGTTCTTGTTCCGTGTTGCGGTCTTTCACGCGGAGACCAGTAACTTTCTGACCATCACCAAGCACAGCAGTGGTTTGCGACATCGTGAAAATCTCAATGTTTTCAGTGGCGCGAGCCTTTTCTTGAAGCACATTGTCAGCAAGGAGCTTGTCTGCAAATTCCAAAACAGTGACGTGGCTGCAGATGCCTGCCAAATCGAGAGCCGCTTCGATACCAGAGTTACCACCACCAATGACAGCAACGCGCTTGCCCTTGTAGAAAGGACCATCGCAGTGAGGGCAGAAGTGCACACCGCGACCAAGATAGTCGGCTTCGCCTTCTACACCGAGTTTGCGCCAACTTGCGCCTGTGGCGATGATGACAGCACCAGCCACAAAGGTTTCTCCACCTTTCACGCTGATCTCTTTGGGACATCCGTGGAGCGCTGCACTTTCGATTTTGCGGTTTTCGAACACGTCGATGGGATAAGCACCGATATGCTTGCCGAGATTGGCTGCAAGTTCTGCACCTGTGGTTTGTGGCACAGAAATCAAGTTTTCGATGCCCACGGTGTCTTTCACTTGTCCGCCAATGCGTTCTGCCACAATGGCCACGTTGAGACCTTTACGTGCTGAATAGATGGCTGCAGCACTGCCGGCAGGGCCGCCACCGACCACCACTACATCGTAGTTGCGGCGAATAGCTTCGAGACTAGCCGTGTTAGAACCGAATTTTTCTTCCAATTCTTCCAAAAGACCAGCCATTTCTCCGCGTCCACCGTGCACCAATTTTCCTTCGTGCATCACAGCAGGAACACCTTGGAGGTGAAGCGCATCGGCTTCCGCTTGGAAGAGTGCGCCATCTACGATTTCGTGGGTGAAATCTTCGTGCAACAACGCCATAACATTGAGTGCTTGCACCACATCGGGGCAGTTTGTGCAGGAGAGAGAAATATAGCTGGTGAGGTGGATGGGGCCTTTGAGAGCCTTGATGCGACGTGTCACAGCTTCGTCAGGGAGAGCTTTACCCTTGCCGTCAGCGTTGTAAACGGCAACGATGAGCGAAGTAAATTCGTGTCCGCCAGGGATGCAACGGAAGACGATACCTGTGTCTTTGCCGTCTTTCACCAACACCATGCGGAGTGTTCCGGGAGTTTCTACTACTTCGACAGCAATGTGGTCGGAGGTAGAAGCAAAGTCATTGAGAAATTCTTTGAATTCTGCAAAACTCTCGTGAGCGGGATCGGCTTCAAGACGCAAAACATATTGAGATTCCAAAGCAGTATAAATACCTTTTACTTGCTGGAGAAGGCTTGGTTCAATCATAATCTATTCAGAAAAAAGGGAATTGTGATAGAGGTATAAGAAAAGGTGCGGCATCTTTAAGTTCACGCCTTGAACAATGCCGCACCCATCAATGAAAACCTATTAACGTATTTATCTCTCTAATTTAGATTTTGCCTACGAGATCAATGCTGGGTTTGAGAGTTTCAGCATCTTTCTTCCATTTAGCAGGACAAACTTCACCATCGTGGCTAGCTACATAGAGAGCAGCTTCGACCTTACGAACGAGTTCTTCAGCGTTACGGCCGATGCTATTGTCTTGGATTTCAGCTACCTTGATGAAGCCTTGGGGGCAAACTAAGAAGGTGCCACGATATGCCAAACCATCTTCTTCGTTGAGCACACCAAAACCGCGAGAGATTACGCCAGTGTGGTCAGCAAGCATAGGATAGTTGATCTTCTTGATGCTGTCGGAAGCATCGTGCCAAGCCTTGTGAGTGAAGTGAGTGTCGGTGCTCACTGAGAATACTTCAACACCCATTTCTTGGAGTTTGCTGTATTGTTCTGCGAGGTCTACCAATTCAGTGGGGCAAACGAAAGTGAAGTCAGCGGGATAGAAGAAGAAGATGCTCCATTTTCCAGCAATGTCTTCGCTGCTGATGGTTTTGAACTCGCCGTTGTGGTAGGCTTCTACCTTAAATTCGGGGGCTTTAGCGTTGATGATTGGTTGCATATTGAGATGTTTTTATTCGTTTGTTTGGGAATTTCCCAGGGGTGGAGCGCATCGCGTTGTGTGGTTGCGATGTTGCTCACCGCCTGTGAGTGTTTCCGAGGCTAAGTTGTTCGAAGACTTAGCATTTGAAATAGTTTGTTATGTCTGTGTTGGCTAATGGCCGTGGTGTGAAGACTGAACTCAAAGTTTCGTTCTTCTTTGACAATGCAAAGGTAGTTACTATCTTTGAGCCAACAAACAGATATGATGTATCGACAGATAGAGAAAAACTATATACCAGCGGTAAGTATTTGTTTTATAGTTGTTTCCGGCTGTCTTCTGTGCTGTATGTTTTATCCCACTTCAGAGCCAGGAAGCACGTTCTTCTCGGGACAAATCACCGCCAGAGTACCGTCAGCGTTGAGTGCTGAGAGAATCATTCCCTCGCTGGTGAGTCCGTTTTTGAAGGTGCGAGGCGCCAAGTTTGCAATGAAGCACACTTGTTTCCCCACCAATTGTTCAGGTTCGTAGTGTTGCGCGATACCAGAAACGATGACGCGGTTTTCGAGTCCGTCAGCGATGTCGAAGCGGAGGAGCTTCTTCATCTTAGGCACCCGTTCGCAAGCCGTCACCGTGCCCACGCGGATGTCCAATTTTTCGAAATCCTCAAAGGGAATGGTGGGTTTGATGTCGTTAGCGCGGTAATTATCTTGCTCGTTTTGTTTTTTGATGGCCGCCAGTTTGTCGAGTTGTGCTTGGATGGTTTCGTCTTCGATTTTTTCAAAGAGAAGTTCCGGTTTGGGGAGCACAGTGCCCGCAGCGAGCAAGTCGGTTTGTCCGAGTTGTTCCCACGTGAGTTCGGGATTAGCAAGCATCTTGCGGAGTTTCGCAGAACTATTGGGGAGGAAAGGTTCGAAAGCAATAGCGAGATTTGCCACAAGTTGCAACGACACGTAGAGAATTGTCTTCACGCGTTCAGGGTCAGTTTTGATGACCTTCCAAGGTTCTGCGTCAGCGAGATACTTGTTGCCAATGCGCGCTAAGTTCATAGCCTCCTTTTGTGCATCGCGGAAGCGGAAAGTGTCGAGCAAACGCTCCACTTCAGCCTTCACACCGCGGAATTCTTCGATGGTGGCACGGTCGCTCTCTGTGAGTTCTCCACAAGCAGGCACTTCGCCTTCGTAGTACTTCTGCGTGAGTTGGAGCGCACGATTCACAAAGTTGCCATAAACGGCCACGAGTTCGTTGTTGTTGCGCGCTTGGAAATCCGCCCACGTGAAATTGTTGTCCTTAGTTTCAGGAGCATTTGCTGTGAGCACATAGCGCAAAACGTCTTGTTTGCCAGGGAAATCTTGGAGATATTCGTGCAACCACACCGCCCAGTTGCGAGAGGTGGAGATTTTGTCGTCTTCCAAGTTGAGGAATTCGTTAGAAGGCACGTTGTCGGGAAGGATGTAGGAGCCTTCCGCCTTGAGCATAGCTGGAAAGACGATGCAGTGGAACACAATGTTGTCCTTGCCGATGAAGTGGAGGAGACGAGTGTCTTCCGATTTCCACCATTTTTCCCAAGTGTCGGGGAGGAGTTCTTTGGTGTTGGAAATGTAGCCGATGGGAGCATCAAACCACACATAGAGCACCTTCCCCTCTGCACCTTCTACAGGAACGGGAATACCCCAATCGAGGTCGCGACTCACGGCACGAGGTTGCAAACCCATGTCGAGCCAACTTTTGCATTGTCCGCTCACGTTGGGACGCCATTCGGGGTGACTAGCAATCCAAGGGCCGAGCCACTCTTGGTGCTTGTCGAGAGGGAGATACCAGTGCTTTGTCTTGCGCAAAACCGGTTTAGAACCAGAAACCTTAGACTCGGGGTTGATGAGTTCGGTGGGAGAGAGGTCTTTACCACACTTTTCGCATTGGTCGCCATAGGCATTTGGGTTGTGGCAGTGCGGACACTCACCGGTAATGTAGCGGTCGGCGAGGAAGGTTTTAGCTTCTTCGTCGTAGTATTGTTCCGATTCGCGTTCCAGAAACTCCCCTTTGTCGTAGAGGGTACGGAAAAAGTCGGAAGCCACTTTCTTATGGGTGTCGCTCGTGGTGCGCGAATAGATGTCGAAGGAGATACCAAAATCTTCAAACGACTGTTTGATGAGTTGGTGATAACGGTCTACCACTTCTTGCACCGTGCAACCTTCTTTGCGTGCGCGAATGGTCACAGGTACACCGTGCTCGTCAGAACCACAGACGAAGAGCACTTCTTGTTTGCGCAAACGGAGATAGCGCACGTAGATATCGGAGGGTACGTAAACACCGGCCAAGTGTCCGATGTGCACGCCACCGTTGGCATAGGGTAGTGCAGCGGTGACGAGCGTTCTATTGAATGTCTTGTTATTCATTGTATGGATATTTGCTACAAAGTTACGCATTTTTGTGGCAATGGATATAGGAATGTGCTGAGAAATTTAGAGAGTATGGTCGTCTTACGCAAAAATAAAGATGCGTCAAAACGATTGTTCTGACGCATCTTTGTGAAATGGGGGTAAGTTTAGGATTTAGTCCTTAAACTTAGCGACAATAAATTCGCGGTTGAGACGAGCGATGTTCGCGATGCTTTCGTTTTTGGGACAAACAGCTTCGCAGGCGCGAGTGTTGGTGCAGTTACCAAAACCGAGTTCGTCCATCTTCGCCACCATCATCTTGGCACGCTTCGCACCTTCTACGCGACCTTGGGGAAGGAGCGCGAGTTGAGAAACCTTAGAAGCCACGAAGAGCATTGCAGAACCGTTTTTGCAGGCTGCCACGCAAGCACCACAACCGATGCAAGAAGCGCAGTCCATAGATTCGTCAGCATCGGGCTTAGGAATGAGGATAGCGTTAGCATCTTGCGCTTGACCAGTGCGGATAGTGGTGTAACCACCAGCAGCTTGGATTTGGTCGAAAGCAGTGCGGTCTACCATGCAGTCCTTGATCACGGGGAAAGCAGCAGAGCGCCAAGGTTCAACGGTGATGACATCTCCGTCATTGAAGCGGCGCATATAAAGTTGGCAGGTAGTGGCTCCAGTGCCGGTCTTTCCGTGAGGAGTACCGTTGACGTAGAGAGAGCACATACCGCAGATACCTTCGCGGCAATCGTGGTCAAAAACGAAGGGCTCTTTACCATCGTTGATGAGTTCCTCGTTGAGGATGTCGAGCATTTCGAGGAAAGAAGTGTCGTCGGGGATGTTCTTCATCTCGCGCTGTTCAAAATGTCCAGCGTCCTTCGGACCATTCTGTTTCCAGTATTTTACGGTGAATGATATATTCTTAGCCATGACTATGTCTTGTTTGGAAGTTTGTGAAATCTTGGTGCGAGCTTACGCCTTGTAGTTACGTGTTTGCACCTTGATGATTTCGTATTCGAGAGGCTCTTTAGAGAGCACGGGAGCCACGTCGTCGCTGCCTTGGTATTCCCAGCAGCCCACGTAGAAGAAGTTTTCGTCGTCGCGTTTTGCTTCGCCTTCTTCTGTTTGGTGCTCTTCGCGGAAGTGACCACCGCAAGACTCTTCACGATGAAGAGCGTCGTTAGCCATAAGTTCACCCATGAGGATGAAGTCTTCGAGACGAAGTGCCTTCTCGAGTTCCACATTCACACCGTCTTTTGTGCCAGGGATGCGAAGTTCTTGGTAGAAAGTCTTGCGGAGCTCCTTGAGCAAGCCAAGACCCTTGATGAGACCTTCCTTGGTGCGACCCATACCCACGTATTCCCACATGATGTGGCCGAGTTCCTTGTGGATGCTGTCCACGCTGCGCTTACCGCCGATAGCGAAGAGGCGATCGATGCGTTCACGCACGTGCTTTTCTGCTGCCTCAAATTCGGGGAGGTCAGTAGAGAAGCGAGGAACGGTGATTTGGTCAGCGAGGTAATTCTGAATCGTGTAAGGAAGCACGAAGTAACCATCGGCCAAACCTTGCATGAGTGCAGAAGCACCGAGGCGGTTTGCACCGTGGTCAGAGAAGTTACACTCACCGATGGCAAAGAGACCATTGATGGTGGTCATCAATTCGTAGTCCACCCAGATACCACCCATGGTGTAGTGGATAGCAGGGAAGATTTGCATTGGCGTTTCATAAGGAGACTCGTCGGTGATTTCTTCGTACATGTCGAAGAGGTTACCATAGCGAGCTTCGATTTCCTTGCGACCGAAGTCTTTGATGGCTTGTGAGAAATCGAGATATACGGCAAGACCAGTGTTGTTCACACCGAAGCCCTTGTCGCAACGTTCCTTAGCGGCACGAGAAGCTACGTCACGAGGCACGAGGTTACCGAATGCAGGGTAACGGCGTTCGAGATAGTAGTCGCGATCTTCTTCGGGAATGTCCTTACCTTGGAGACGACCTTCTTGACAAGCCTTAGCATCTTCGAGTTTCTTGGGCACCCAGATGCGACCATCGTTACGGAGTGACTCAGACATCAGCGTGAGCTTAGACTGCTTGTCGCCGTGCACGGGGATACAAGTGGGGTGAATCTGCACGTAGGCAGGGTTTGCAAAGACAGCACCCTTGCGGTAGCAAGCGATGGCAGCTGATGCGTTACAGCCCATTGCGTTGGTAGAGAGGAAGTAGGTGTTACCATATCCACCTGTGCCAATCACCACAGCGTGTGCAGAATAGCGTTCGATTGCACCGGTCACGAGGTTGCGAGCGATGATACCGCGAGCGCGACCATCGATGATGACGAGGTCGAGCATCTCATAGCGAGTGTAGAGTTGCACAGTGCCAGCGTGCACTTGGCACATGAGCGAAGAGTAAGCACCGAGGAGGAGCTGCTGACCCGTCTGACCCTTAGCGTAGAAAGTACGGCTCACTTGCGCACCACCAAAAGAACGGTTGGCCAACATACCGCCGTATTCGCGAGCGAAAGGCACACCTTGCGCCACGCATTGGTCGATGATAGCGTTGCTCACTTCAGCCAAACGATACACGTTAGCTTCACGAGCACGATAGTCACCACCCTTCACGGTGTCGTAGAAAAGACGATAGACAGAGTCACCGTCATTTTGGTAGTTCTTCGCAGCGTTGATACCACCTTGTGCAGCGATAGAGTGAGCGCGGCGAGGAGAGTCTTGGATGCAGAAGTTCTTCACTTTGAAGCCCATTTCACCGAGCGATGCAGCCGCACTTGCACCAGCAAGTCCAGTACCTACCACGATGACATCGAGCTTACGTTTATTCTTGGGGTTCACCAATTTTTGGTGAGCTTTATAATTGGTCCACTTCTCGGCCACGGGGCCTTCGGGGATGCGAGAATTCAAAATAGCCATTTGAGAAATGCTTGAATTTTGAGATAAATGGAGAAAAATGCTTACGGCAGATTAGCAACCGAAGTGCGTGGTGCCATTGAGAACTGCCGCAACGGCAAACTTCACAACGACTGCTGCAAACATAAGCATAATGATAGTAGAGTAAATGTAGCTGATGCACTTGATGCGAGGCAACCAAGTTTTTCCGCTAGCACCCAAAGTGTGCATTGCACTCCACATACCGTGAGTGAGGTGGAACCAGATGGCGAAAAGCCATACAAGATAAAGCACCGAATAAATAGGATTTGAGAAGGTGTATTCAATCCAGTGGTAGCCGTCGGCGGCCAACATTTCGTTGCCAACGTGTGCCAACTCCACGAACATCATTTTAGCCCAGAAGTTGTAGAGGTGAAGCGCGATGCCAAGCAGCACGATAACACCGATAGCAAGCATATTTTGAGAAGCCCATTCCACTTTTTCGGGACGGTCTACAACTGCATAACGGCTATTGCCACGAGCACGACGGTTTTGTGCTGTCAAAATAAATGCATAGACGAAGTGGATGAGCATAAGTGTACCCAATCCAGCGGTTGCAGCTACGGCATACCAGTTGGCGCCGAGCATTTCGCAAACCCAGTTGTAGCCCTCAGCAGAGAAGAGCGCCACCACATTCATGCATCCGTGGAAGGTGAGGAAGAGAATCAAGGCGAGTCCAGTGACCGACATGATAACCTTTCTTCCGATAGATGAAGTAGTTAACCACATAATAGTTTTGAAGAAATTAAATTGTTGATGAATTGTTATTGTTGCAGGCGGAACACGGCGCAAACCACACTAATCATGAGCCAATTCTTTCTATCGAAATGGCCACAGAAAGCGTGCTTCGTTCCGTTTATCATTTTGATTTTATGTGAGTTACAGCCATTTCTGGCCGCTTTTTAGTCATCCCCATAAATGAGGACAAGACATATCTACTGCAAAATTAGCAGAAATCTGCCAATACACAAAAGGAAATCACAAATTTATGCGCTTCTATCGCGCTAGATATATCCAATAAAACTGCGCTTTACAGTCCCAATTGTTTCAGCAAGCGTTCGCCACGGGCGGCTTCCGCTTCGCCTAGGTCCATAAATTTGTAGAGCATGTTGAGCGCAGCGCGTTTCGTGCCAAGATCGCCATCGGGCGCAGAGAGTTCCGTGCAGACGTGGTCGAGAAGTTCGTCTGCATCGCGCTGAGTGGGGCGGAAATTTGCCATAAATAAGCGTCCCAGGAGCAACCAGCCCACCAAACGCGGCATCACAGCGTCGGCAGCCACCAGGCGGAAGGCCATCGAGGAGGCGTAAGGACGATGTTGCAGCAAGTGCAACACCAGCACTTGAGCTTCTTCGGCATAGCGCAATTGTTCCACCCAGAGCATGGCCAACTCTTCGTCAAAGTCCTCTTGGGGCATGGTCATGGCTGCCAAAAGGCGCATTTCTCTGATGTTGTCTTTCCAGAGTGTTGCGGCCAATGTGTAAGTGTGTGGTATTTCGGCGGCTATCTCCGCCAAGCGCGGTTGGTCTACACCGAAATTCACGCGATAGTCTATGCCGCTTTGGCGCATCGAACCGCTCAGCACGCCATTCATGGCAGCGCGGAGTCGGCGTTTTATCTCGCGGATTTGGTCGTCTAGTTCTTTATTCTGTTCTGTCATCATTGTTTTCGTTGTTAGTTGGAATAGTGCAAAAATACGAAATCTGCGCCAGTTAGCGCAGATTTCCATAGAAGAATCATCATCCTGTTGCTCGTAATTTAGAAGTGAACTTCCCAGCGAATGGAAGGGATGAGAGAGAGCAAGCTCAATTGTTTCCATTTTTCGTCTTCGTGAAACACCAAATAGGGATTGTTTCTCATCAACAAATTGTAGACGGAAAACGTCAGTTCGTGATTCCATTTTCGGTGTTTCCACATCAACGAGTAGCCCACATCGACACGCAAATAATTGTCCAAACGATAAGCATTCACTTTGCTCATTTGAGTACGTGTTTGCGCGTGATAATGATAGAGATTGCCATAAATTGCTCCTGTTTCAGTGTTCCAATAGGGCAAATCCTCCGCGATGTAAGTCGACTGTGGCACCGTCATATTATTCCCTGAGGAGAAATAGACACTCGTGTTGAAGCGTTGTTCGCTATGTTCGTTGGCTTTCACCAAACATTGTGCTTGCAGATTGAGATTGTGTGTGCGATCGAGTTTGAAAGGAAAGGCCTCACCATCGTTGACCAGTTCAAATTGTCGAGTGGTGCGCGATAGCGTATAGGCAAAGGAACCCGTCCAACGCCCTTTGCGCTTCTCCAACCACAATTCCAGTCCATATGAACGTCCTTCTCCCTGTGTCACATCCTGTTTCCACGACACATTCTGCACCACAAATAGATTCAGTAAACTCTTGTAACGAACCACATTAGAGAGATTGCGGTAATAAGCTCCGAGGGTTGCGTAATATGTGTCGTTGCCCCAAAAACCGCCTGCATAAAATTGGTGCGACAATTCAGGACGCAAAGTCTGCGAAGCCGGCACCACCAAGTCGAGTGCCCAGCCCACGGGCAAACCTTCTAGACTGTGTTGAAATTGCGAAAGACGGTCGAAGGTCACCTCCACACCCGCATTTTTTGTCAAAAAAGTAGAACTATGTAGTCGCACATCGAGATAGTGAGAACTTTGTTCCGCAGCATCCTTATATAATGTGTAGTGCAAGCCGCCTTTGAGTTTGTAGCGTTCGTCTTTGTATTCCGCTTCGGTGAAAAGCGAAGTCTGCGAGGTAGTGTAGTTCACATCTTTTGCCCTCGACCTCTTTGCATCGAGAAAAGTGGTTTGCAAGGCCGGTCTGAAGAGTTGATTTCGCAAATCCACACCACCATTGAGGGCTATCTTCCCCAGCTGTGTAAACAGTTGACTGCGCACTCCCCGTTCATTCTTTACCGAGCCCACAGCCGCGCCTTGCCCCAGTCCAGTCGGAGTCACTTCGCGCCCCTCTTGTAAACTGGAGAAACCTGAAAGATAGGCCGTAGTCACTAAGCGAGTTTGAGACGAAGGGTTGAAATTCCATTGCAATTTCGACAAACTGTTGTCCCATCCCATCTTGGTGCCATAAACTTGGGCATATTTATCAATATATTCTGGTTGATAGTCCAAATAGTCGTGACTGCCATAGAGCATCATTTCCACAGCGTGTTTCCGATTCACTTGCCAATATAATTTCGCATAGCCGTCTTGCACCTGCGGTTCGAAACGACCATTTATATTGTCTTTACCTATTATCGTTTTGAGCAGTAAAAACTCGGGATAGAGCAACGAACTTCTACCAGCCACGTGAAACGAAAGTTTGTTTTTCACCACATAACCTTGCACAGAAGCCCCAGCCATCAGTGGGGAAAGAGAGAAAGAAGTCTTGTATTTGTCCATACTTGGCTTCGGAGTCTCAATTTTCAGCAAAGATGAGGTCAAATCGCCACTAGCTGCCGAGATACCTCCCATTTGGAATGTCGATTTGTCCACAATGTCTGCTTGAAATGTGGAGAACAGGCCAAATAAGTGCGTTGGAGCACTAATTGTCACCCCATCTAGCTCCACGCGGTTGTTGCCATTGCCAGCTCCGCGCACATAAAATCCCATACCGCCCTCCATACCTTGCGACACCCCCGGCATCACTTGCATATAGCGCATCACGTCCAATTCGCCCGTGAGATTGGCTATTCCTCTCACGTCGTTGACACTATAGGTGAAAGCATTGTTGCCACGACGTTCTCGCACAGCCGTCACCGTGAGCGTCTTCAGGCTCGTGCTCAAAGGCGACAGTCTGAGATCTTGCTGCTTTTCAGCTGCAAGCACCACCTTCTTTTGCGCATAGCCTTGTAAAAATGCAACAATCTCTAGCTTTTTAGCACTGACTTCCACGCTAAATAGTCCTTCTTCATCTGTGTGCGCCAACACCTTGCCATAGAGGTCTTTGATTTCCACCTGCGGAAGTGGAACGTTCGATTGAGCATCGCGAACCGTTCCCCAGAATCGTTCAGCAAGTGCTGTGAGTGGTAAGCAACCACACAGCATAATCAAACAATAATATCGCCACTTTGTCATCATTGCGTCCTTTCGGTTGAAGGTATTTCGAAAAACACCTGGTTATGATTAAAGAAAGAAACTTGCCAGTAAGCCCCAAAAATGCCTATCCCGTTGTGGATGTTTGAGTAAACCACCGATTCATCAAACCATCGCGCAGGATCGTCGTCTGATTGATAAAACTTCATTTTCTCTATGACGCTTTTCAAATACTTGTCATATTCTGCAGAAGCAGAGCGCATCACGATGAAAGTGGCTTGATATTGGGGATCTCTCACCGTAAATTCATAAGGATTTTGGCTGTTGATGGTCGCATCAGGGATAATTCTAATGTAGTATTCAAAGGGAATAGAACCATCGTTGAAGACATTGTATTCATCTGGTACACCATTTTCGTTAAATCGGTCTACGTTTTTGTGCGTCGTAGCGATGTTATAACTCAGTGTCACCTTTCTGTCATCCTCCAATTTCACAGGTAGGAAATGATATTTAATGTCCTCGAAACTAGACTGCAAGGCGAAAATCCAAAAAGGAGCAGAGTGGTTGTATTGCACAAAATTTTTCACTCTGTAGTCCACGTGCGTTGCTCCCCTTCTGATAATCACCGGAATGGGCATTGTTGTGGTAGCCGTGATGGTGGGTTGTCCTGGCACCTCCACCACAAGGCGATAATTTTTGCCTCTTTCGGGAGTATATGGCAATTTCCACATCGAGTACGCCACCTTCGTGAATGTTCCCACCTTGTTCTCACCTTCATACAGCGTCGCTTTAGCATCAGTCACTTCCTCTTCAAAATCATCTTTCAACGAACTACTATAGGTGAGTTTTAATTCCTGCACTTTTTCATTGCGCAGCACGCACGACACCACCACTTTCCCCACACCATCTTTGGGTTTTATCTCAATGTCTTGCACGCAGGCCGACAACAGCAAGAGAACATTCCAGCTCAGCAGCCACCACCATACATTTCTTTTTGAGTGCATATCTTCTCGATTTTGATAAATAGAAGGGATAGAAAAACCTCTAACCTCTAATGTCTAATATCTAATATCTAACGTCTAACGTCCAATGTCTAATATCTAACGTCTAATGTCTAACGTCTAATGTCCACTTCCGTTGTATCTCTCAGCAAATTTCCCTCTGTCGTTTCGAGGACAGTGATAAATTTCACGTGCGCTGGCACTTCGGGGGGAGTCGCGTTGAGGCGGAATATGATAGCAGGAGGAGCCATTGGTTGGAGTGAAAGCCACTTGTCGATAGATTCTAGTTTGTTTTTTGAGCGATAGCCCCACGCCAAGCTTTTAGTGCGATAACTAATAACCTGCTTCGGACGGAATTCAAAGATCGAAAAATAGCGATTCAGCGACGTTCCAGCTGCTTGACCAAAGAGAGGGGACATCGCCTCAATCCTAAAATTTTTCATCCCCGTCACACGATATTCCCATGGCAGGAGATATAGGAAGTCTAACCCCGAAGATCGTGAACCCCTGCTGTTTACCCATCCTTTGAAATAATCGTCCTGGAGTTTTTCTTCCAAGTGGTGTAGTCTAGATGCTTTTTCTCTTGGAATGTCCTGATAGAGGCTTTCAAAGTAGGAGAACTCACGATGAGGTTCTTCTGTAATCAACTTTGAAAGGTTTTTCTCGCCTGTCATCATCCAGAGTCCAAGTTCACTAGCTTTAACTCCAGAACTATCCACATTGGGGAATTCCCTCTGATAATAACTCTGACCTGTCAGAACACACGTTCCCGTAGCGATGCTTTGGCATTCTCTGGGGTGAAAGTAAAAGGAGATTCCTCCTTCAATATTTTCTTCTTTTTCTTGGCAAGCTCCAAAGAAGCAACTTACCAACAGCAATATGACGAAGTGAATGTATCTCATAAGTTAAAACTTGAAGTTGTGAATGATTTCTTTGCTAGTATTGTACGTTAGTCCATTAGCGTTCCAAGGTTCTGACTCAAGAAAATTATACTCTGCGTCATCATACGCTCCATCATACCCCCAATTCATAAGTAGGCACGTGTAGGCACCCAATGTGGTTTCTTTGAAGGTTCGTGCTTTATCTATTGGAGTTATTTGAGCGAGTCCATGGTGTTCTTCTGGCTCCTCATACTCTTTAGCAATCATGGAACTAGGACATCTTTCATAAGTATATGTGGTTTCTAATTCTGTCACTTTGTAGCCATCAATAATCCAAGAATGTCCGTTTAGTTCTTCCTTGCCTAAAGGTATGAAAAGGAATTTCTTTTCTTTGATACCAGTTGCAGCTCTTATGTTGACTGGTAATTTCTTGTCTAATGATTCTTTTACAAGGTTGAAATTATATGGACACATCTCTGCGCTAATGCCAGTTTCTCTATAGAGATTTATAAGATTTTCAGTTTTAGCACCTGAACCTTCTTTGCGATAATTCATATTTACTCTTGTGCCAACGTAGCCCATTAAGACAGATACTGCATCTGTGCCTTCTTTCGAGGATTGATATTTACTTTTAGACATCTTGTCCCATATTATGGAGCTAGGATTACTAAATGAGAATCTGTAAGATTTATTATCCTTGTCCCACACTACTCCTACGCAACGTCCTTGTGAGTATGTCCAGTCAGGTTTGTTTTTTAAGTAGTGGAAGTAATATAGCATCTGTGCGCCTGCAACTGCTACACATCCAGTGTAGCAGTTCCTGTTTGCATACGCTAAAGCAGGAACGCATTTATTCCAAGGATCACTTTGCCCCCATTTTGTTTGGATTAGTGGACCTACTTGTTTGGTTGTAATAATTTTGGTTTCAATGTTGACGAGTTTTGTTATACTATCTGGATATTCCTTTTTGTAATGGTTTTTGTCAGAGAGCGCAGATCTAGTGTTGAACACCGTTGGGTGTCTCTTTTTGATATTAAGAGCAAGTGTATCAATGCAACACCAATTTTTATAGGCTGTAGAAGTCGTGTCTTGATGATTAGCTCGCTTAATGCCGTAGATTTTTTCTGCCACCTCTTGCATCCAAACGGCAGAACCACCAAGATGATTCAAATCAAATTGACCGGTCTTGGAAGAGGCTAATATGCTTTCTGTCCGTTTGTCACCAGAAAGAACGATCCATCCATTGTTGTTGGAAAAGTTTACAATGTAAAGTAGGGTGTCTTTGCCATGTGCAAGTGGTTCTACGCTACTTACGCTACGAGTAACATTGTCGTCAAAGCTGACTTTATGCGCAAAATACTCAGCTGATTTTTGGTGTACCTGGAATTTATTGGTGACAATGTTTGGTGTTTCGCTATGATGATCTGTGAAGTAATCATCATCGAATGCTGTGCAACCTATGATAGTGCAACACGCTGCGAAGGTGAGGATTAAATGTTTCATCATGGTTGGTTTATTTTTTGAATTATGGATTTCTTGGTCTTGATGATTGCAAATTTATTGCTTCTCTATCACATAGCAAAGTGAAATCTATATTTTTTTGTATTAGTCGAAAAATGTGGCTGTTTTTGTGGAAAATAGTAAGGAGATGGTCGTTTGTAGAAGTTGATTGCGCTGCGTTGTTGCCTCGATGGAGAAGCCCCCTAAATAGATATGGGTGGAATTGGGACGAAACAGCGAAAAATCGAGTTAAAAGAACTTACTGATAAGAAGATTTAGGAATTGGCACGTGTAGGGGATTTTTGGTGAGGCTTTACGCGCTCGCGCGTACGTATCGCGCGCACGACTTCTACACGAGTTTTACTTTTTTGCTGTCACAAGTGTCACACGATGGGGGAAATGGGGGAAAAGCGCGAGTACAAAATTGGGCGAAAAGGAAGAGAAGCGGAACGTAAAAATGCCCCGAAATAGTTGGATAGAAGGATGTTTGTTAAAACTTGTTTTGGTTGTGCTTTTATTCCTTGAAACAGAGAGGGTTGTGTGGTGTGATACTTGTGACAGTGAAAAAGCAAAAACTCTTGTTATGTGTGCGTGCGCGCGAGAAAACCTTGATAAAACCAGTAGTTGTTTTCAATTGTTAATGATAGGTGTGGTGGTGGCCGTGGTGGATGGATGTTATCAAAACGACGGCTCGTTTTGTAGTAAACGACGTGTCGTTTTATGATAAACAACGTGTCGTTTTGTGGTAAACAACGTGTTGTTTTGTGGTAAACAACGTGTCGTTTTATGATAAACAACATGTTGTTTGAGGAGAGGTATTTCGGTAGGGCAGAGAGTTTTGAGTAAATGATGCAAGAGATAATTGCAGGAAAACTGTAAGGGCATTGCAGGGATAACGCACAGCATAATGCCTGAAAGTGGTTGAGTAATCGCGAGAAAAAGTTTGAAAACAAGGAATTTGAAAAATACATATAGCAAAAAGTGGGTAAAATGTTGGTAGACTAAAGGAAAATGTCTATTTTTGCGGTGAAAATATATAATCCATATAATGCCAATGAGACTACTCAACTACTTTGCAGCTGCTTGCGTCTTGGCTTTCCCCACCACAGTGTTGGGACAGACGTTTAATCTTGTGCAGCAATCGTTGGATAATTCCGACAATGAACCTGCACCTGTGCATCCTGTGCCTCACCCACGTCAAGTGGCTTGGCAAGAAACTGAATTTTATGCCTTCTTCCACTATGGAATGAACACCTACACTGGTAGGGAGTGGGGTAATGGTGATGAATATGTGACGATTTTCAAGCCTACTGCGAAGCCCAATCCTCAACAGTGGCTCGAAGCGGTGAAGAAGGCTGGTATGAAAGGTGGTATTGCTGTGGTGAAACACCACGATGGCTTCTGCTTGTGGCCTACTCAAACTACGGAGCATAATGCTACGAAAGCTGGTAACCCTTTTACTGCTGAGTTGAATATCCCCAAAGACTTCGCAGCCGCGGCCAAAGATTTGGGATTGAAATATGGTTTCTACATCTCACCTTGGGACAGAAACTCTGTGCACTATGGTACAGACCGCTATGTGCCCGAAGTGTTTTTGCGTCAGTGTGCTGAATTGGCACAATATGGCAACGACCAATTTGAAATGTGGTTTGACGGTGCCAACGGCGGTGACGGTTATTATGGCGGTCGCCGTGGCACAGTGAATGTGGGCGATGCTAATATCTATTACGACGTGCCTAATCTTCGCGACACCGTGCACAAGGTGCAACCCAACTGCGTGCTTTGGGGCGTGGGTGGCGAAGCGCGCTGGATTGGTAACGAAGCCGGATGGGCTGGCGAAACCAACTGGTGTATGGGCGACGGCACTGACGGCGATATCAATGGATGGTATTGGCACCCAGGCGAAAGCGATGCGAAGGCGACCAACAGCGGATGGTTCTACCACGATGGAGAGTCACCTCTTTCGGCAGAACGCTTGTTCCAAATGTATCTCGAAACCGTGGGTCGCAATGCAACCCTCATTCTCAACGTGCCTCCTAACAAGGCCGGTGTGCTCCCTGCTGCCGACGTGAAAGTACTCGAAGATCTGGGTAAGATGATCGAGAAGCGTTTGGGCACAGACTTGGCAAAGATCGCTAAAATCGAAGCGAGTGAAACGCGCGCACCTGGTGCGAAGCGCACTTATGGGGTGAATAATCTCACTGATGGTAACACCACCACTTATTGGGCTACAAACGATGGCACTAAACACGCTACACTCACCTTTACGTGGGACTCGGCTCAGACTTTGCGCTATGTTTCATTGATGGAACTCGTGGCGAAGGGGCAGCGTGTGAAGAAATTTAAGTTGGAAGTGTCGCAAGATGGCACCAATTTCAGACCAGTGGCTGAAAACATTAAGCAAACCACCATTGGCTACAAGCGCATCATTCCGCTCAATGGTTCGACACAAAATAGTTATTCAGGACAAGGCATTCAAGCAAAAGTCCTCCGCGTCACTATCGAAGACGCTAAGGCTTGCCCATTGCTCAAGAGTGTTGCCATCTACTAATCTGCAAAGCTTCACAATATGACTTTGAAACATATTCTCCCTTTGGCTGCTTTTGCCTTGCCTTTGGCGGTAGCCGCACAAAATAATACTACTCCTGCCACTCCTGCTGTGGGTGTGTCGTTCGACTTTGAGGGCGCTCAAAACTGGAAAGCACTTGGTGTTTTCGACACTTGGGAGGCTTCTCCTTTCCGCACGGGTAAATTGGCTGGAAATGTGGCTGTGGTGGACAATCCCACAACGGCTGAATTGAACCCTCTCACGGGAAAACCGGTCAATCCTTCTAAAAAGGTGTTGGCTATGCAACGCTCACGCTTCGGTTCTAACACCTTTGGCGCACGCATCGTGCTGAATGAACCCATTGCACTTTCTCCCACTCCGCTCTACATCCACGCTTGGGTGCACAGTCCTAAGGCGAGCCGTGTGCTCATTGCTGGATTGGGCAAGCGCAAAGACCGCGCTGCGCAAGTGGACGATGTGGTGCAAGTGGCGCACATCACCTCGGTTACGCTAGAACCCAATCAATGGAAAGAAATTGTGGTGCCTGCTGCTGCCAACAAGGGAGTGGAATTGCACAGTCTGCTCATTGCACCCGACTGCGAGAGTCCTCACGATTTGACGAGCGACTTTGCCGTTTACATTGACAATGTTGAGGTGAATGCACAACGTACACCTACACTTTTTAGCGGATTCTATCCCATTGGAATTGAAAAAGAAACCGCATCTACGCGTAAAGATCGTCATATCGATGGTGTAGAATTCACGGTGGGTAAGAAGACATTTGCTTACACCACTCCAACCCCTCGCAAGGTGTATAACCTGGCAGATGGTGATCACCGCGTCTTGGCGAAGGCAGGCGATGAAATCACACCAAAGTTGCTCTATACGGGTGCGTGGATGCACTCCTTCTACTATGTTGACTACAACCAAGATGGTAAGTTCACTGAAGATGAAGTGGTGAGCTATTCTTATAAAGACGGCAAGAACAGTGCTGGACAGAGCTTTGCTAATGGTGGTCTCTCTTTGCAGTCTCCAAAGTTCACCTTGCGCAATGATATGAAACCTGGCGTCTATCGTATGCGTGTCAAAGTGGACTACAACAATCTCGACCCCATGGGCAGCCAAACTTTGGTGCAAGATGGTGGTGGTTTTGTAGACATTCTCCTCAACATCCACGAAGGTAAAGCCGTGGTGAACGACCACAACCTTAATGGTGCGGTGAAGACCCTCGACGGCAAGGAATTGACCAGTTTGGAAGTGCCTTATGGTGAAGATTTCACCATCAAGATGCACCCTGCCGATGGTTTCGAACACAATGGTTTTGTGTTGAAACACGGTGTGAACCTCACTGGCGAAGCTGAAGTGAAGGACAATGTGCAGTGGGAAACTGTCACTATTCCTCGTTCTATGTTTAAGGCAGATGGCACATTCACCATCCCAGGTAAGTGGATGAACGGCAGTGTGCTCATCGAAGGTCGCTTCGTGCAAGAGGGTCACTACACCCCCGAACCTGTGCCTGCATGGTTTTCGCGCTTCAATGTGACCAGCATTGAGGGAAAATATTTTGCTGCTGGCACGCAATGGTATTCACTTCAAATTGGCAAACAGGGCTATGTGGTGGAAGGTACTAAAGCTACGCAAATATCGCTCAACAAACCTGCTGTTGAAGCTCAAAATGAGAAACACCAATGGTGTTTTGTGGGCAACAACGAGGAGGGGTACAAACTCTACAATCGTCATTTCGGCACAGGATATGTGTTGGCGGCTCCCACAGCGATGAGTGCCAATACTGGTGAAACCTCTTTTGTGCGTCTTGTGCCTGCCGATAAAGTGCCTAGCGGCTACACGGCAGTATGGCGTTTTGAGGACTCCAAGAATCTCAATGCTGATGACGCGCAAGTTGTCTATATGTATGAAGACAAATATACCTCCAACAAAGCGAACAACCGCAATGGCAAGTTAGCTTTCTGGTCGACTGGTGCCGACGATGGCTCTACTTTCGTGATTCGTCCGCTCGAAATCACCACTTCTCCGGTGACTGCTATTGCACTCCCTAGAGCTGAAAAGCAATCTGCTGAAACCTACGATCTCTCTGGTCGTCGTGCAGATGAGGCTGCTCGCGGAGTCCTCGTGATGGCAGGGAAAAAGGTGGTGAAATAACCAACAGATGAGTTTCACCTTTTCTAGATAACAGGATAAGGCATAAGCCGTGTCTGCGCGCGTTGCGCTCGATGCGACTTATGCCTTATTGTTTATGTGGAAGGGGATGTAATCATGAATATATCCTATTTGAATATGAAAACACTCAACAAAGTATTGAGCAACTGTTTGTTGGGAGGGGCACTGCTGATGGTGCCAACCTCGCTCTGGGCAAAAGTCTATGACATTTACCCCCAACCTCAACAAGAACAAGCTGGACAAGGTGTGGTGAGTTTCACCCCCTCGGTGACGGTGGTGTGTGATGCCGCGATTGATGCTGCTACAAAAGCGCGTGCGCAACAAATTCTCCAAGAAGCAAAATTAGAAGTTGTCTTTGCCGATGCTCCTCAACCAGGACATTCCACCCTCTATTTGGGGGTGGCAGGCAGCAATGGGGGGACCGACCGCTATGCACAGTCTTTGTCGCTCAAACGCGAGGTGCTGCAACGCAAAGGAAAATACGACCGACACATTGTTTATCTCCACAACCAAGGAGGACAGGCAGAAGTGGTGATTTTGGGTGAACACAGCGATGCTACGTTCTATGGGCTAGCATCTTTGGAACAAATCCTGGAACGCGGCACACAACAATTGCCGGCTGTGACGCTCTTCGACTATGCTGACCAACAGAGTCGCGGATTGGTGGAAGGTTATTATGGTTATCCTTACAGTCTGTCGGTGAAAAAGTCGCTAATGCGCTTCATGATGCGCCTGAAGATGAACACTTATATGTATGGGGCGAAGTCGGATTTGTATCACTCTGCGAAATGGGAAGAACCTTACCCCAAGACTTTGACGAAGACGGACATCGAATATGGCAGAATGTCGCAAGATATGGTGAAAGATTTGTCGAAGACTTCGCAGGCTACCAAGGTGAATTTCATCTGGGCTATCCATCCGGGCAATGATTTTGTGGGACAACCCAATGTGGTGACACGCATCATGAAGAAGTTTTCGAGTATGTACGACTTAGGTGTGCGCCAGTTTGCCATCTTCGTGGACGATGTGGGTGTTCCTCATTCTGAAACTGACTGCAAAACGAATGCAGACCATCTCAAGGCAGTGCAGAATGCCATCGATGCGAAATGGAACAAGGCAGGTAGTGCACCTGAAGCTCGTGTGCGTCCGCTGCACTTTGTGCCACAAGTTTACACCTTGAGTTGGGTGGGAGAAGCTGACCGTAAGCGTTTCTTCAAGGCTTTGTCGGCTGTGCCTTCCGACATCACCATCTACACCACGGGATGGGGCGTGTGGACTGTGCCCAATAGTAATGATTTGGCGGTGATGAACACTGAACTTGGTAGACCGGTGGCTTGGTGGTGGAACTATCCTTGCAATGACAACGCGGACGAACAGATTTACACCTCCGATATGTACACCAACTTCATGGAGATGCGCACTGTTGATAATAACGCGCGTTTGCAAAAGGAACTGAAGAATGGTCTTGGGGTGGTGTCCAATCCGATGCAACAAGGCATGGTGTCGCGCATCGCGCTCTTCTCTGTGGCAGACTATGCGTGGAACAATGCCAAGTTCGACAATATGACGTCGTGGAAAAAGGCTTTTAAGTATGCTTTCCCCGAAAACACTGCGCTGCGTGAGGCGTATCAGGCGCTTTCTCCTTACCTCCGTTGGAATGATTCCGAAGATATGGCGAAGGCGGTGCTGCAATATAAAAACGGTAATCGCGCACCTTTTGAGAAATTGCTCACTCAATTGCAACAAAACATTGAGGTGGTGGCGCAATGCAAGACTTCGGCTAACGAAGACGAGCAGTTGCTCTACAAGGAGATTGAACCATGGGTGCTGAAATTGCAAACGATGGTGACTGCCGCTCAGCAGTTTGTGGAAGCGCAAAAGCAATCGTCCGTGAATGATGGTTGGGCGTCTTTTGTGCAAGGCGCGAAAAACTATGCTTCTCTCGAGACGGACAAGCGTTTTGATGCTGCTGCACTGGAAGGACTGGGACATGGCGTGAGTGTGTCGCACCGACAAGCGAATTGTTCGCACAAATCCTTCTTCCCCTTCTTAGGAATGTTGCAAAACACGGCATTGGGTAATCATCCTTTCGGAGAGAAGTTGCCTTTTGAGGTGAAAACCAGTGCTTCCACAGTGACGGCAAAGGGACATCTCGATGCGCAGCGCGCTTATCTCATTGTAAATCGTCAGGAATTGCAGTCAAAAGGATTTGTAACGATGAGTTTTGCTACGGCTTTCCACCCAGCAGAGATGCACATTGATGCGAATTTGCTCCAGCAGTGGAATGTGATGGTGAGTGGAGACGGTGTCAACTGGACGCGCTTGCAATCTTCAACTCTTCCTGAAGAAATGTTTGTGAAGCACGTGGCTTTCTACAACAATTCGGAAACTCCTCAAATGCTTCAGCTCGGAGAACAGAATTTCTCACTGAAATTGCCACAACCCACGCTGTTGAAGGACGTCACCGCGCCTACGGATGTTAGAGGTGATGGTAGCAACAAGGGAAAAGCTGCACTGATAGACGGCGACATCCACACCTTCTTTGCTGGAAAGAAGAACCAAGCTAATAGTGACACCTACCAAGTGACGCTCACTAAGGCTGAAAAGGTGCAAGACGTGCGCGTATGTTTTTATGCCACCAATGGTGATGAACTCAAAGGTGGAAAAGTGGAAGTGAGTGAAGATGGTAAGAAGTGGCAACCTCTCTTTGTGAAAGGCACTTCAAGCTCGACGCAGAGCAATACTTCTCACCGCAAGAAGTTGGAAAATGACCTCTATGCGGTGGATTTTGTGGCTAAGAATCCCATCGCAGCAAAGTATGTTCGCTTGGTGGTGACGCAACCCATTACCAACAAATGGCTCCGTCTTTCTGAAATCTTTGTGAATGCTCTGCATTTCGCGAAACAATTTGCGTCTACCGTGGTGGACAAGAAAGAGAATGCTCACCCTGAATTGGTGGATGGTTTGGGACACACACCTTTGACGAAGGTGGAGGGAAAAGAATTGTCTTATAAAATCGATCAATTCTTGCGTCCTAAATCTGTTACGCTCTATTGGGATGCGGCAAGTTGGAAAGGTGCAGCTCCTCAACTCTCGATTGTGGAGAATGGTACTACCATCGCTTTGTCTGCGCTGGAAGGAAATGTTGCAACCGTAGATTTGTCGGCGCATCCCAAAGCTACTAAGTTGGTTGTCACGTGGGAAGGCTCGGTTGTTCCGCAACTTTATCAAGTGGTGGCTGCGTTGGATGAACAAGGAGCGAAGAATACTCTGACGGCTTTGCGTCAAGTGGTGGTGCAATCTTCTCAACGTCAGGGAAGCAACGGTGCACGCGATGGTGCAGTCTATGACTTGCAAGGACAGTTGTTGCGCACCGACGGCAGTACATTGGGATTGCCTGCTGGTGTCTACATCGTCAACGGTCAGCGCATCATGGTGCTGAAACAGCAATAGGCTTTTTCTTGTTGGCATCTTGTTTCTCGTTTGTTCTCGACGTAGCTCGCTATACCAAAGGCAAATGAGGAACAAACTGCCAAACAAAAAAATGATAGATGACAGGAAGTTATCTATTCAATTATAAGTTGTACTATAACGGTCTAATGACCGATTGCGTTTTAGGGTATTGTTTGAAATAGGGAAGTATCTCTGTCTCGAACAATACCTTTTTATTGCGCGATAAAAACAAGAACTATCTGAGGGTACACACTTTTTCGGACAATGCCGGTATTGGGTAAGTGCCAACGTTGGGGGCTTTTTAAATAAGTACGGTACTTGATTCCATAGGGTGAGGATACAGAAAAAGCCGTATCAAAACGAATAAGTTTTGATACGGCTTAGTGAGTTTGTGCTAGATGCTCAGTATGAATTCTCTGCAAAGCAGGTGAGCACCGAGGGATTTTATCGGAGCATGTAGTGGATGCGAACCTTCACGCAACGGTTGAGTTTTGCGTTGAGTCCACGAGTGCTGTGGTCTTTCACTTCGCGTACAGCACCATCAAGGCTGTTAACGAGGAAGATTTGAGAAGCCACTTGTTGCAAGCGTTCTTTGCTCTTCAACCAAGTGATAACGGTGTTAGCACGATTTTGAGAAAGAACGTTGTTGCGTTGCAAACCAACTTGAGCTGCATCAGCACCAGAATAGTTGTCTTGGCTAGTTGCCAAACCTTCTGCTTGAATCATGGTGATGGTACCATTTTCAAGAATGTTCTTGATGCGTGCTACAGTACCTGCATCAGCATATTTAGCAATATAACCATTGTTGCTAGTCATTGCTGCATACACATCAGCGAAACTTACGAATTCATCACTATTGTCTACCTTGAGATATTGACGTACGGTGCCAAGACCTGCGTGAGCATTGAGTTGGTAAGAATTAGTTTCCTTGTAGTTGTCCTCGCTGGCAAGACGTTGCTTCCAAGTTTCGTTGTCGATACGATATTGCCATGCGTTGTTGCCATCAAAGATGGGCGCATAGAAATAGCCTGCACGACGTTGGAAACTGATCATCTCGTCGGGTTGAAGACTGAGAGAGAGTGCTTGGTCAGACATTTCGTAACCACGTGGTACGTAGTTTACAGTAAAATCTTTGTTTGCAGGTTCTGTTGGAATATCTACAAATGCCAAGCCGTTGGTGTTTGCACCGCGGTTGAGACGTGCTGTCACAGCTGCATTGTCAGAGAACTTCTTCTGAGTGAAGATACCACCAGCAAGATAGTCGATAGCATTAACAGGAGCGTTAGCCACGATTGGCGCATCATTGCGACCAGAGTAGTTGTTGGGATAGAACACGTAGAAGGTCATTGTGTTGTATTTGACAGGAGCTGCACCTTCTTTTACCTTTACTACTTCAATTTTGCGTTCGCGATAGTCGCGTTCGTAAATGGTTGCGCCAGTTTGTGCCCACGTGTTGCGATGTTTGCTTCCGAAGTAGTAGGTGAAACCTAAGTCGATGCCTACGTTAGCATCGAACTTGTTGGCGGCTTTGTCTCTGTTTCCGTATTCGAGGTCAAAGTTCGTTTGGTAAACCAAAGCGCGCGCCTTGATGTCGAAAGAGAAGTTCTTTTTCTTGGTGAAGAAACGGCTGTATTGCAATTCTGCGTGTCCGCTCCATTCGTTGTCGGAACCAGTGCCTTGCAAGCCCATGTGGTGCACGCCACCAATACCAAAGTTCATAATAAATTGGTTCATGAGACGAGGGCTGTTGTAACCTTCGTAGCCATAAATCAAGCGAGAGAGGTTGAACATACCATTGATGCTCAAATCCCACCAGTTGGTCTTCATCTTGCGGTATTGTTGTCCTTTCGCGTTAGTCATGATGTCACCATAACGATAACCATAACCAGGGTTTGTGTAACCACGAGAGTTGGAACGGATGAATTCAGCCTTGAAACCGAAGCCTGGGGTTACCCATTTACCAAGACCGACACCGAAATCGGGAGAAAGAGTACCAGAGAATGCGCCATAGTTGGAGTAATCTCCGAAGAAAGTGTGTACACCACCAGTGGCAAACACAAACCAGTTGTCGAGGAAACCATTGGTCATTATGTGTTGACCATTAAACACTGTGTCGCGAACCACGCGTGTGTAGGTGGGAGACACAACATCTACTGTGTCGCGATAGACTTCGCGGTAATCTTTGTACTTGTCCACTTGAGCCATAGCTGTTGTGCTGAACATGGCGGCAATTGACAAAGCTGCGAGTGAATGAATCTTTTTCATCGTGAAAAATATTGTGATTATTGTTTTTAAGATTGAGGTGGAGCGAGTATTTTGTTTCTTCATTACTGAAGTTGCTCCTGTATTCTTATGTTTAAATGTTGTTAGTGGCTTGTCGTGAGATCACGATAGAGTTCGTTGGCAGAGATGTATTCTGGAACTAAACCTTTCATTTGTTTTACCGTACGCATGGCATCATAACTCAGCGCCGTGTTTATGAGTTCTTGAATGGCGGTTTGTACTTCGTCAAACACATATTCTCTGACTCGAGCAATGCTTATGCGTTCATAAGGAGTAGGTTCTACGCGCTCAGCATCATTGAGCAATTCTTCGTACAACTTCTCTCCAGGGCGGAGTCCGCTATAGGCAATTTGAATATCAGACTTGCCACTTAATTCAATCATTCGTCTGGCTAAGTCAACGATTTTCACAGGTTGTCCCATATCGAAAACATAGATTTTTCCTCCTTCGCCAATCGTAGCCGCTTGAAGCACGAGTTTGCAGGCTTCGGGAATGAGCATGAAGTAGCGTTCTATATCTGGATGTGTGACGTAGACAGGACCTCCATTGCGAATTTGTTGACGGAAAGTCGGAACAACGGAACCATTGGAACCCAGTACGTTGCCAAAACGAGTGGTAATAAATTGACAGCCGTGTATATTACGTTTGTCGTTGTTGAGGCTTTGGCAGTATATTTCGCAAATGCGTTTGGAACATCCCATCACGTTAGTGGGATTGACAGCCTTGTCTGTGCTTACCATCACAAAAGTTTTGACCCCATGTTCGATAGATAGGTTTGCTAGTTTCACTGTACCATCCACATTATTGAGAATACTCTCTGTGGGATTGTCTTCCATCATCGGCACGTGCTTGTAGGCTGCAGCGTGAAAGATGATTTCGGGTTTGAAGCTATCAAACAATTGTGAGAGTCTATTGAGATGACAGATGTTGCACACCACAGTTTGGCAATCCACTTGCGGATATTCTCTGCTGAGCATCAAACGCACATCGTGGAGTGGTGTTTCGGCAATGTCGAGCAAAAGTAATTGTTGTGGATGCAAAGCGGCAACTAATCTTACTAGTTCGCTGCCGATGCTTCCTCCAGCTCCAGTGATGAGAATGCGCTTGTTTTGCATCTTCTCTTGCACGGCTGCCATATTGATCTTAATCTCCTTTCGCGGTAAAAGAGCAGATAACTCAATGCCGAGTAAATCATTATTGGAAAGACCATAGACGTTTGGTCGGTTGTGACGCATATAGTCTTCGTATGCCAGTTTGATTAACATACGCATAGCTGTCATCAACACAAAAGCTAGTGCGCTTTGAAAAGCCAAATCCCTGAGACGTATGGTAGAGCCTATGAGGTCGCTGTGGAAAAATACTCTTAGTATTACGACAGAGATGGCTCCAAAGGCAATTGCCCCTCCCACTCTGAGTAGTCCACGCATTTCTATGCGTCTTACGGCATCTCTATAAATGCGAAACACATAGATTCCAACAACATAGAAGGGTAAATACGCCGTTAGGGTAAGTAATAGCGTAGGAAGTTGGGAGAGATGTGGTCTGTGATTGATGATGAAGGCAAAAAATCCCGCTAAAATAATGGTGAGACAATCAGCGAAGAGCAGATACCAGTAGGGTAGTCTGTCTTGCGAAAAATACCATTTTGCTAATTTCGATTGCACGATGATTCAGTGTTACGCTAACTGAGGGTTAGCTTAAGTTCTTTACTACGCGTTGCGAGTGTTTATTCAGAGAAAACGGCTTTCGAAGTCTTTTAATTTTTGCAACTGCAAAGTTACGTATTTTTCTCCTATATTCAGCACTTTCTCCCCCAAAAAGACTTTTCTTAAACGGATTTTCTAGGATTGTGCTTAGCAAAACTTCCTTTTGTTGAGTTAAAATGGCAGAAATATCGCAACCGTCTTATTTTTTTACTTTCTGAATGATAAGGTCTGCTATCTGTTTGGCATCATTAGCTGTGACCCATGGACCACTGGGTAAACATAAACCGCGTTGGAATAGGGATTCGCTCACGCCATTGGTGTAGGCAGGTGTGTGTTGGAACACGGGTTGCAGATGCATGGGCTTCCACAAGGGACGTGTTTCTATTTGTTGTGCGGCAAGCATCTCTCTAATCTCGTCGGGGGTGCAAGCAGCTTCGGGAGAAATGAGGATGGTGTTAAGCCAATAGTTGCTTGAAAAAGCGTCATTGGGATTGGTGTGGAGCGTGATGTGAGGGCAAGAAGCAAAGGCTTGCGCGTAAATCTCTGCAAGATGTTGGTGGTGAGCGATGTGTTGCGGCAACACTTCCATTTGTCCGCGCCCGATGCCTGCACTGATGTTGCTCAATCGGTAGTTGTAGCCGATGTGTTCGTGCTGATAGTAGGGATAGTTTTCTCGTGCTTGCGTGGCAAAGAAGAGCGCGCGCTGTTTGGCTTCGGCGGTGGAACAAATGATGGCGCCACCACCTCCCGTGGTAATCATCTTATTACCATTAAAGCTTAAGACTCCGAAGTGTCCGAAGGTGCCACATTGTTGTCCTTCATAGGTGGATCCCAGAGCTTCAGCTGCATCTTCGATGATGGGGATGTCGTAGTGAGTTGCAATCTCCATGATTTCTTTTATCTTGGCAGGCATGCCATAAAGATGCACCACTACGATGGCTTTGGGTTTCTTCCCTGTTTTTGCCATTCTGTCTTCGATGGCTTCTTGCAGCAGTTGTGGCGACATGTTCCATGTGTCGGACTCGCTATCCACAAACACAGGCGTTGCCCCTTGATAGGTGATGGGGTTGGCAGAAGCGGCGAAGGTGAAACTTTGGCAAATCACCTCATCTCCAGCTTTGACATCGAGGAGCACCATTGCTAAATGTAGGGCGGCTGTGCCTGAAGCCAGAGCGCAAACGTGAGGGGTGTGCGTGGAGGCGCAGGAATCAGAAGATGTGGAGGTTGTAGAAAGTGAACTGGTGGAGGATTGCTGCAGAAATTCTGCCAAATCTTCCTCAAATCCATTCACGTTTGGTCCAAGAGGCACCACCCAGTTGGTGTCGAAAGCCTCCTGGATGTAGCGTTGTTCTCCACCGCCCATGTGAGCTAAGCAGAGATAGATGGGAGTTTTCATAAGATGGTTTGTATGATGATGCGTATATCTCCCCAAAAGGAGTGATGGTGTAGGTATTCAAGATTGATTTTCACCTTGTCTGGGAAAATCACTTCGTCATTGTATTGCTGTGGATTGGCTTGTTGAGCCAAAAGTTCTTCTTCGTTGCGATATTTGAGTGTTGCAGGTCCTGTGATACCTGGTTTAAGTTGTAGTATATCACGATCCTTTCCTATGAGTTTGTCTGTATAGCCAGGAACATCTGGTCGAGGTCCAACAAAGCTCATATCCCCTTTTAGAATATTCCAAAGTTCAGGGAGTTCGTCTAATTTATATTTACGCAAAAACGCTCCCAGTGGAGTTATGCGTGATTCTCCTGCCACACTAATGTAAGCCCCATGGTGTGTTGCGGTCATGGTGCGAAATTTGACCATCGTGAACGTCTTCCCATATTGTCCTACGCGTTGTTGTCGAAATAATACTGCGCCATCTGGCATTTTCACGCGAATGAGCAACGCGATGAGGAGTAAAAGAGGCCACAACACAAGAAGACCAATTAAAGCAAATATCTTGTCAAAAGAATTCTTTAGCATAGTGTTAGTGGTGTTGAGTTATGGACGCAAACCTGTGATTTGGTACAAACGATAGTGTTGAGGAAGTTGCTTTTGTACTTCTAGAACAACCGATTTTTGTGCAGATTTCAGCGATGGCAAATTGTTATCCGAAATGGTAGCAAAAAGTGTTATGCCTTGTTGTTGTGCTATTTGGTAGGCTATTTTCCACATTTGTGCACCAATGCCTTGACCACTAAATAGAGGATCTACAATCAGACCATGAAAAGCACGACCTATGCAAAAACAACGCAGAAAATGATAACCAATGATGGGGGAACTAGACTCTTTTCTACTTACCTTAATGAGGAGAAAGGCGGGATTTTTCCATAATCGTTGTAAATCTTGTAGCTGAAATCCGTGTGGGCGGAAATATTGTTGAGCACTGGTCGATTGTTGTAGCAACCATGTGGAGAGTGCTGGTAAATCTTCCTCAGTAACTAGCGACCATTCTACTGCACACTTGTTGCTATCGAGAGATGCTTTCAGTGTTGCACCTGCCTTGTCTTTCCAGCGTGGA
>ENA-OWLM01000046-OWLM01000046.1-metagenome-genome-assembly--contig:-NODE-46-length-43196-cov-3.659535_pt1 | contig 43196 bp, 43 predicted proteins | sample MGYA00245349_ERZ651102 | MGnify/ENA primary metagenome ERZ651102 (study PRJEB26857, sample SAMEA4031759) | metagenome | biome: human; feature: oral; material: saliva | place: Philippines | collected 2014 | study... | reverse complement strand
GGTGAAGCAAGTGGCGCAGGCGGCTGGCATCGACTGGAGCAAGGTCGAGGCCAAGTTCAAGGATGGCAGCATCGATCAGAACCTCGGTACCAACCGGGCGCTGGCCGAAGCCCTGGCCATCTCGGGCACCCCGGCCTTCATCATCGGCGATCAGATCCTGCGAGGAGCCCCCCGGGATCTGGCGAGTCTCAAGGAGATCGTCAAGGACGTGCGGGCAGGCAAGCGCATCCAGTAAGCCCGCTCTCTCCATAGAAAACGCCCCGGCATGGCCGGGGCGTTTTGTTTCCGTGGTGCCCTGGGGTCCCCCATCAAGTGGGGGGCGAGGGACGGGGATTCAGACCTGGTAGCCGTTGGGGTTCTGGCTTTGCCAACGCCAGGTGTCCACCATCATCTGTTCGAGGCCCCGCTCGGCCTGCCAGCCCAGCTCGTCACGGGCCAGTGTGGGTTCGGCCCAGCACTCGGCAATGTCCCCCGGGCGACGGGGCTTGATCTGGTAGGGAATGGCGCGGCCACTCGCTGCCTCGAACGCCTTGACCATCTCCAGCACCGAATAACCCTGACCGGTGCCGAGGTTGTAGGTGAAGACGCCGGTATCGCTCTTTATGCGGGCCAGTGCCTTGAGGTGACCGATGGCGAGATCCACGACGTGGATGTAGTCGCGCACCCCGGTGCCGTCCGGCGTCGGGTAGTCGTCACCAAAGACCCCCAGCTCCTTGAGCTTGCCGACACCGACCTGACTGATATAGGGCAGCAGGTTGTTGGGGATGCCGTTGGGATCTTCCCCGATGAGGCCGCTCTCGTGGGCACCGACCGGGTTGAAGTAGCGCAGCAGCACGATGGCCCAGCGGGGATCGGACTTGGAGAGATCCCTCAGGATCTCTTCGACCATCAGCTTGGAGCGGCCATAGGGGTTGGTGGCACTGGTGGGGAAGTCTTCTCGCAGGGGCACAGACGCGGGATCCCCATAGACGGTGGCGGAGGAGCTGAACACCAGGCGGAAGACACCCGCCCTGGCCATCTCCTCGCACAGCACCAGGGTGCCGGTCACGTTGTTCTGGTAGTAGGTGAGCGGGATCTGGCCGGACTCCCCCACCGCCTTCAGGCCGGCGAAGTGAATGACCGACTCGACCTTGTGCTCGGCAAACAGGCGCTGCAGGCAGGCCCTGTCCAGAATATCTCCCTCCACAAAGGTGACCGCCTTGCCGGTGATCCGCTCGACCCGCTTGAGGGACTCCGGCGAGGAGTTGGAGAGGTTATCCAGGACCACGACCTGCTGTCCGGCGTTCAATAGCTCAACCAAGGTATGGGAACCGATATAACCGGCGCCCCCGGTGACCAGAATTGTCATTGTCTATCCCGTTTTCTGTTGCAACTGGAGCGAGTTTACTCGCCCGGCCTCGGCGGGAAAAGCAGGAGATACTCATGACTCCCTCAATAATCGAGGCCGATATCCCCCCTGGCGGTGCAGGAACAGGCCAGGGCGACGCCGCTCTCCAGATCCTGCGGGCTGAGAGTCATTACGCTCTGGCGCTCGATCTCCCCCGTGGTGGTGCAGCGGCAGGCGCCGCACACCCCGGCGCGGCAGGCCGCCATCATGGTCTCCCCCGACCCTTCCAGCGCCGCCAGCAGGGTCTGGCCCGGCAGTATCTTCACCTTCTTGCCGCTCTTTTTCAGGGTAAGCCAGAAGTGGTCGCTGCCGGTTTCCACTGGCGCCGCGCTCGATGAACCAGCGAGCAGACCGAAGGACTCCTGATGGAGCTGCTCAGTCGGCAGCCCGAGCGCTGCCAGCATGGCGCTGACCGCTTCCATGTAGGGGGTGGGCCCGCAGAGATAGACATGACGGCTCAAAAGATCCGGTGCCAATTCCTTGAGCATCTCCGGCGTGAGTCGGCCAACCCAGGGGTGATCGGCCGGCGCCTCTTCCAATATCAGGGCGTGACGGACGCCGGCATGGGCCGCGGCCAGCGCGGCCAGGTCATTTGCGAAGATCACGTCCTCGGGGGATCTGGCGCTGTGAATAAATCGGATATCCGCGTCCGGCCGCTTGGCGAGCTCGTCCCGTAGCATGGCCCACATGGGGGTGATGCCGGAGCCGGCGCTGAGCAGCAGCGGCCGCTCGCAGGGCAGCGCGGTCAGGTGGAAGTCGCCGAAGGGGCCGTCCACCCGGATCTCGTCCCCGACCTGCAGGCTCTGGTGCAGCTGGTGGGAGACCAGCCCCACGTCCTTGATGGTGACCTGCCAGTAGGGGTCTTGCGGGCTGGAGGAGAGGGTGTAGGCGCGGCAGTGGGACTGGCCGTCAATCTCGGTGTGCAGGGTCACGCACTGGCCGGCCAGCACGGGGGGCAGGGTGCCGTCCAGCGGGGCAAACCGCCAGCTCGCCACGTCGTGGGTATCCGCCAGGCGGTCAATGCAACGCAGGGTGAAAGAGGTGGAAGTCATCGCAAGGCTCCTCTTGTTGAAAGAATGGCGTCGAAAAAAGGCGAGCCATCAGGCTCGCCAAAGGCTTACAACATGCTGAGCGTGTCAGGCTGTGTCTCGAGTCAGGCCGCCAGGATCTCGGCGAGATCCGCCTCTGCCGTGGTGGTGCCCTTGAGACCGAACTGCTCCTCCAGCACCTTGAGCAGGGCAGGGGTGAGGAAGGCTGGAGCCGTCGGGCCGGTGCGGATATCCTTCACTCCGAGCGCCAGCAGGGTGAGCAGAATGACGATGGCTTTCTGCTCGAACCAGGAGAGCACCAGGGTCAGGGGCAGATCGTTGACGCCGCACTCGAACGCCTCGCTGAGCGCCAGCGCCAGCTGGATGGCGGAGTAGGCATCGTTGCACTGACCCACGTCCAGCAGACGGGGAATGCCGCCGATGTCGCCGAAGTCGAGCTTGTTGAACTTGTACTTGCCGCAGCCCAGGGTGAGCAGCAGGCTGTCCTGCGGCACCGCCTTGGCAAACTCGGTATAGTAGGCGCGCTCGGCGCGATCGCCGTCACAGCCCCCCACCAGGAAGAAGTGGCTGATCTCCCCGGCCTTGACCTTGTCGATCACCGCCGGGGCCGCCTGCATCAGGGCGTTGCGGGCAAAGCCGATGGTGATGAAGTGCTCGAGCTCAACGTGCTTGAAGCCCTCCAGCGCCTGGGCCTTGGCGATGACCGTGGAGAAGTCTTCCCCTTCCAGGTGGGTCACGCCCGGCCAGCCAACGATGGAGCGGGTGAAGATGCGATCCGAGTAGTTGCCCACATTGGGGTCGATGATGCAGTTGGAGGTCATCACCACGGCGCCCGGGAAGTTCGCGAACTCTTTTTGCTGGTTCTGCCAGGCAGAGCCGTAGTTGCCCACCAGATGCGGGTACTGCTTGAAGAAGGGGTAGGCCAGGGCCGGCAGCATCTCGCCGTGGGTGTAGACATTGATGCCGGTGCCAGCGGTCTGCTCCAGGATGAGCTTGAGATCCACCATGTCGTGACCGGAAACCAGGATGCACTTGCCCGGCACCGGGGTGACGCGGACCTGGGTCGGTTCCGGATGGCCGAAGGCGGTAGTTTCACCGAGATCCAGCATCTCCATGATTTTGAAGTTGAGCAGGCCGATGTCCATGGCGCACTTGAACAGGGGATCCAGATCGCAGGGGTCAGTGCCAAGCCAGCTCATGATGCGGTGGAATTCGGCAGCCACGTCGGCATCCTGCTGATCCAGCACCCGGGCGTGCTCCATGTAGGCGGCGGCTCCCTTGAGACCGTAGAGGCAGAGCAGGCGCAGCCCCATGATGTCCTCGTTGACCTCGTTCTTGCCGCGGTTGACCGCGGTCTGGGGCGCCTGGGCCAGCTGTTCCAGCAGCTCGCTACCCGGCTCGAAGCGAGCCGCGGCGGGCATCTCGTCAACATTCACGACCAGCGGTGCCAGCTTGGCAGCCAGCTGCTGGCGATAGGCCAGGGCCTGGTTGACGTAGCCAACGATGCGGTCAGAGTCGAAGTTGACGTTGGTGAGGGTGGCGAAAAAGGCCTTGGGCACAAAGGCGTCTATTTCGCTGTCGATGATGCCGTGCTCGCGGGCGGCCAGCACCCAGGCGCTGAGGCCCTGCAAGGTATAGATCAGCACATCCTGCAGATCCGAGGTCTCGGCCGTCTTGCCGCACATGCCCTGTGCATAGGCGCAGCCGTTGCCTGCGGGGGTACGAATCGTCTGTTCACATTGCACACAAAACATCATGCCTCTCCTAATTGGACATTTCAGTTGTTTGTTTTGTGGCGATTCTATTCCTCCGGCCTGAAACTTAATAGGCATTCAATTTACCAATTAATATTTCATTGATGCAGATCAAAAACAAAAAAGCCGCCCAAAGGGGCGGCAAGCGGGTGGATAAATGGAGAGACAACTCAGGGATCGGGTAGTGGAGAAACGGGCCGGATCAAGGCGCCGCCCCCTCTTTCAAAGCATCAGGCCAGGTAGGCTCGCAGCATCCAGACCAGTTTCTCCTGCTGCTGTACATAGTCAGACAGGAGGGAAGCGGTCCCCTCGTCACCGGCCTCGGCGGCCTGACCCAGGATGCGGCGCTGGGCCACCAGCAATTCGCGGAAGCTGTCCAGCAGGGATTCGATACAGGCACGGCCATCGTGCAGCCCTTTCTGCTCGGGGATGGCAGAGATGTTCAGGTAGTCGCTGAAGCTGTGCAACGGCACCCCGTCCAGGGTGAGGATACGCTCCGCTAAAGCATCGACTTTGAGCAACAGATCGTTGTAGATCTCCTCAAACTTCAGGTGCAGCTCGAAGAACTGGTGGCCGCGGATGTTCCAGTGAAAACCACGGACGTTCATGTAGAGGATCTGGTAGCTTGCCAGCAGCTTGTTCAGCTCGGCGGCCAGGGCTTGTGATTGAACGGTATCAAGACCAATGGGGCTCTTCATGATTCACCTCCAGGTGGTAAGCATTATCGGGAATGAGGTCAGCATATCCCCGCATAGACTCAAAGGACAATCGTCCCTCCCTTGCTGATCAATAGTGACTGGCTATCGACAACAAGAGAAAGTCACCCCGTCATCGCTCAAGCCGCTCGATATAGAGGATCACCTCGCCGAGGTGAATCCCGAACTTGCTGATCGCGGCGCGGTTGATCAGGCGATCTTCATCCAGCAGGTACATCCAGTCATCGAAGCTCACCCGCACCACCTCGCCATCCGGCAACGCCAGATCGAGTTGATAGCGCCAGTTGAGAGCAAAACCGGCGTTCTTGCCCACGGCCTCTCCCACCACGTCAGCGGCGGTGCCACGCCAGTGACCGTCCGCCCCCTTGCTCAAAAACCAGGTGCGGGTCTGCCGACGGCCATCATCGAAGTAGAACTGCTCGAACAGCTCCCCCTTGCCATCCTGCCAGCGCCCCTGCATCTCGACCCGAAAGCGACTGGTCACTTCGCCGCTGCGGTCCGTCACCAGGCCGTGGGCCACCAGCTTGCCATCAAAGAAACGGGCGAGATCCCAGCCCGGCTGCTGCCCGCGATAATCCTCGAGACTGGCGCCACAACCGGAGAGCCACAGCAGCGGCAACAGCATCAACAGACGACAGGTACGCTTCAACGACATGGAGAACTCCATCAGGATTGGCCGCGCAGGCGGCGTGTCAGGGCGGGATCCCGGCTGTCATCGGTCAGCCAGATGGCAAGAAACGCGGGGGCGAAAGCGGGATCATCGAGGGTACCGAGCAGCCGTTCACGCAACCAGAAATGACCTCTCCCTTGCGCGTCCACATAGAAAACCAGCCTGTCACCGGGGACCACATCCGGCCAGAGAGTGGCCAGTCGAGCCAGCCAGCGTTGGCGCTCACTCTCGCTGCCAAGGCCGAGCCGCTGCCACTCGGCGGCGGTGGCCTCCAGCAGATCCTGACGTTCGATGGCCCTTGCATAGGTGAGGCTGAGAGCCTGCGGGTAGCGCCCCGGCTGATAACGGCCGCTCTCGCTGTAGAGGGTGGCGTCATAGAGCTTGAACCAGAGCCAGCGCATCTCCCCCTGCCCCACGGGGCGCAGTCCCTGCCATGGGGGGGCAGAGCCCTGGGCGGTTGCCAACAGGGGCAGAGTCAACACTGCCAGCAGCAGGCTAGTTCCACCCCATGTGCCAACGGGAGGGATCCTCCAGTTCATGCCAGTCCATCTCCTGTTCCTGCAGGGTGTTGATATCCTGCATCACCACGCTCGCCAGCTGCCCCCGGGCATCGCGCTGGCAGGCCACCACCAGATAGAAACGCTCGGCCAGCTCGCACTGGCCATCCCTGGTCCACTTGGAAAACAACAAGGCGTCGGTCGAAAAGGTGTTCATCTCGTCTCACCCTCCAGCTTGACCGTTACCCACAGGAGTACGGGTAACCACCACATCCAGATCACCGCCAGCAGTGCTGTGCTGATCCAGATGCCCCAGGGTAAGTTTACTGCCCCCATGGCGGCCCCCGCCATATAGGAAGAGGCGCCCCCCACCATGCCGAAGAGGCCCTGCTGCCAGCGCGGCAGGGGGCGAAGCCAGCGCAGGCCGTGGGAGAGGGTCAGGGCGAAACCGCACCAGAGCAGCACCAGCCAGAGCGGGAAACCGGACGGGAAGTGAAACAGGCCGAGCCGCCAGAGCAGGAGATCGAGCAGACAACCTGCCAGGGCGACGGGAATGAGCCGCCAGTCCTGCCGGCGACGGGGGGAGAAGAGAAAATGGAGCAGCAACATCCCCAGCAGCGGGCCCGGTTGCTGCCATTTCACCGCCAGCAACCAGTAAAGGTTGAACCCCAGCAGGTGGGCCCACTGCCACATGGTCAGCGACCGCTTACTGGCAGGTCTCCGGTCCAGCCATGGGGCCCCGGCTTGGCCGCCTCCAGTTGTACCAGGCTGATGGCCCGCTCCCAGAAGCCCCCTTCGCAATAGGCGAAGTAGAAGTGCCACAGCCGGATGAAGTCCTGGCTGTAGCCGAGCCTCGGCAGCTCCGGGGCCTGCGCCAGGAAGCGCTCGCACCAGTGGGCCAGAGTGCGGGCATAGTGGTGGCCGTGATCGTGCAGCCGCACCAGCTGCATGTCGGTCTCCCGCGCCAGCAACCCCGCCATCTGGGAGACGCAGGGCAGGCAACCCCCCGGGAAGATGTAGCGCTGGATGAAGTCCACCCCGCGCAGATACTGGGCGTGGCGCTGATCGGCGATGGTGATGGCCTGGATCAGCAGGCGGCCACCGGGCTTGAGCAGGCGCGACAGCTGGCGGAAGTAGTCGGGCAGAAAGGCGTGCCCCACCGCCTCGATCATCTCGATGGAGACCAGCTTGTCATAAGTGCCTTCCAGCTTGCGGTAGTCCTCCAGCAGCAGGGTGATGCGATCCCCCAACCCCTCCCGCTCGATCCACGCCTTGGCATAGTCGTGCTGGGCCCGGGAGATGGTGGTGGTGGTGACCCGGCAACCATGGTGACGGGCGGCATAGACGGCAAGCCCGCCCCAGCCGGTACCTATCTCCAGCAGGTGATCGTCCGGCCCCAGTTCGAGCCGCTCGCAGATGGTGCGCAGCTTGGCCTGCTGCCCCTCCTCCAGAGTGGCATCGACACTCGGATAGATGGCGCTCGAATACTGCATGTGGCTGTCGAGAAAGCCCTGATAGAGGGCGTTGCCGAGATCGTAGTGGGCGGCGATGTTGGATCTCGACCCGGTCAGGGTATTGCGGTTAAGCCAGTGACGCACCTTGTTGAAGGGGAAGCTGAGCCAGCCGAGGCGCCGCTCCAGGTTGTCGAGCAGCGCCAGGTTGCGGGCCAGCAGCCGCACCAGCGCGACCGGATCCGGGCTGGTCCAGAGTCCCTCCACCCAGGTTTCCCCGGCGGCGATGCTGCCCCCCAGCAGCAGGCGACGATAAAACGCAGGATCCTGCACCACCACCTCGGCGTGCAGATCGCTGCCCGCTGCACCGAAGCTCTGACGCTCGCCACCATCGCGCAGCAGCAATTGGCCATGTTCGAGGCGCCCAAGCAGCCTGAGCAGCAATTGCCTGGCCACCTTGTCGATGAAAGAGGCAGAGAGGGTTGATTGAGCAAGTTCCATTAGCGGCTCTCCGGGTGGGTGAAGATGGGCGTTCGTTTGATGAAAAGGCGCAGGGCCTGCCAGTAGATCCCGAGCAGCACCCTCAGGGTCATCCAGGGCCAGCGGGCCAGCAGCGCCGCCAGCCCCTGGCGCGACAGCGGTGCCCGGCGCAGGGCCAGAGTGGCGTCAAACAGCTTCGCCTCACCGGATACGGGGTGACTCTCGATATGGATCAATGCCTCCTCCTTCGGCGGCCGGATGCGCCAGTGGTAGCGCATGGCCAGTCCCATGAAGGGGGAAACGTGAAAATCCTTGTCGTGGGGGACGAGCGCCACCAGATCCAGCAGGTAGTAGTGACGCTGGTTCCAGGGGGTATTGGACACCTCCGCCAGCAGGTAGCGGGTCTCTCCCGCCCGATCGCAGAAGTAGAAGTTGACCGGGCTGAAATAAAACCCGAGGCAGCGCACGTTGCCAAGCAGCAGCACCCGCCCCCCGGGCTCGGCCTCGCCACCCAGTTCGGCCACCTTGTCCCAGACCGCCTGCTTGAGGGGCCCCTCGCTGCCTCTCAGGTAGTCCTCGCGGCGAAACGAAAGCAGCCCCGTCCGTTCCACGGCAAACCAGCGCCCCTGCTCAAGCCCGGGCAGTTCGTCCAGATCCAGCCCCAGCATGAAGAGGCTGTATGAAAAAGCGTGAGCCCTGGGGGCGAAGCGGCGATGGCGCACCGAGCCCTGCCAGATGGCGCTGACCCCCTCCCCCATTTCCTCGTCCCCTTGCGTCAAGACTGCGGCGCCGCTCATAGCTCGGCCCCGAAGCGTCTGGCCACGTCCAGGGCGCTGCGCACCCCGTCCTCATGAAACCCGTTGTACCAGTAAGCACCGCAGAAGTGGGTGTGCTGTCGGCCGCAGATCTCCTCCCGTTGCTGCTGGGCGGTGATGGAGGCCTGATTGAATACCGGATGATGATAGACGAAACGGCGCAACACCTTGCGCTCGTCCACCCACCCACGGGGATTGAGGCTGACGCAGAAGGGCTCTGGCGAACTCACCCCCTGCAAGATGTTCATGTTGTAGCTCACCAGGGGCCGCGCCCCGTCATCCTCGCCGAGCCGGTAATTCCAGCTCGCCCACGCCTTGCGGCGCACCGGCAGGCAGGAGGCATCGGTGTGCAGCCAGACATCGTTGGCCTGATAGGGCATGGCACCGAGAATGGCCCTCTCACCGTCGCTCGCATCCGTCAGCAGGGTCAGCGCCTGATCGCTGTGGCAGGCGAGGATCACCTCGTCAAACCGCTCCTCCCCATGGCTGCTCTGGAGCAGCACCCCGTCCGTCTGGCGCCGGATCCCCTGCACCGGACAGGCGAGGCGGATGCGCGACTGCCAACCGGCCGTGAGCGGGCCTATGTATTCCCGCGAACCGCCGGGGATCACGTACCACTGGGGCCGGTTCGCCACCTCGAGCAAGCCGTGGTTGGCGAAAAAGCGCAGGAAGAAACTCAAGGGGAAGGCGCGCATGTCCGCCAGGGTGGACGACCAGATGGCCGCCCCCATGGGCAGGATGTAGTGACGGGCGAAGTAGTCGCTGAACTCCCCCGCCTGCAGAAAGTCCCCCAGGGTCAGCGCGAGGCCAGCCCCCTGATGCGGACCATCGGCCAGCCAGGCCCGCGCCTCCCGGTTGAAGCGCAGGATCTCGGCGACGAAGCGATAGAAACGCGGACTCAGCAGGTTGCTGCGCTGGGCAAACAGGGTGTCCAGGTTGTGGCCGTTGTACTCCAGTCCCTCGGGGCTCTTGACCGAAAAACTCATCTCGGCGGGTTGGCGCCCCACCCCGATCCGTGTCAGCAATTTGAGGAAGTTGGGGTAGGTGCGGTCGTTGAAGACGATGAAGCCGGTGTCGATGGCGTAGCTGCGCCCCCCCTGCTCCACCTCGACGGTGGCGGTGTGGCCTCCCAGGGTCGCTGCTGCCTCGAACAGGGTGACATCGTGCAGCTTGTGGAGCAGAAAACCGGCGGTGAGACCGGAAATACCGGAGCCGACGATGGCGATCTTTTTCTTCATGAAGGGCGTCCTTTCGAAACGAGTGTGCGGCCAAGGCGCAGCCAGAGCCCCGTCGGCAGGGCGCCGAGCAGGCGCAGCAGCCAGATGAAGCGGCGGGGAAAGTGGATCTGGTGGCGACCCGCTGCCAGCCCCGCCATGATGGTGCGGGAAGCCTCTTCCACCGTCACCAGACAGGGCATGGGAAAATCATTCTTGTCGGTGAGCGGCGTCTGCACGAAGCCCGGGCGGATCAGGGTCACCCCTATGCCCTTGCTGGCCAGATCCAGGCGCAAGGTATCCGCCAGATAGTCGAGGGCGGCCTTGGAGGCACCATAGGCTTCCGCCCTTGGCAGGGGCAGCCAGCTTACCGAGGAGCTGACGATGGCCAGCCGTGCCCCCTGCCCCAAGCGCGGCAAAAAGGCGGCCAGGGCGTTGCCGGTGGCGATGAGGTTGGTTTCGATGACCCGGGCAAACAGGGCGCCGTCAAAGCCCTCTGCCGGGTCCATGTATTCGCAGTTGCCCGCATTGAGGATCAGCAGGTCAAGGGAGGGCAGGCTGGCGGCGATCCCCGTCATGGCCACGCTGTCGCAGGCGTCGAACCCCAGGGGCGTGACCCCCTCATCGGCCAGTGCCTGCAGGCGCGCCTCGTCCCGGCCGCAGCCCCACACTTCCCAACCCGCACACCGATAATCCAGCGCCAGCTGGCGGCCGATACCGGAAGTGGCACCGGTGATCAGCACCCGGCCGCTCATGCCCCCAGCCTCCCCTTGAGGGTGCGCACCACGGGGCCCAGCAGCGGCAACTGTTCGTAGAGCATGGCGCCGAGATCGAAATAGTCCCGGTGCAGGCACACCTTGCCTTCCTCGTCGAACTCGAGGCGGGTGGCCCCCTCCACCGTCACCGGGGCGCCGCCGCGCAGCCTGGGGTGGGAGAAGGTCATGGTCCAGCCGAGCCAGGCCTGCCGCCCCTGCTGCAGCTGGCTGGTGATGACGAAACGGCAGTAGGCAAGGCGCTGATAGAGGCAGGAAAAATAGTCGGTGAGCGCCGCCAGCCCCTCGATGCGGTGGGCGGGATCGGTAAAGAGCACCTCGCTTGCATAGACCTCGGGCAAGCGGTGCAGCTCGTCTCTGTCCAGCTGCTGATAGAGGGCGACAAAGCGGGCCAGCGGCTCATCCATGCTAGTTTCTCTCCAGTTCGCGAAACATCTCGATGGCCCTCACCCGTGCAACGGCGTGGTCCACCATGGGGGCCGGATAATCCTGTCGCCCCTTGAGCCGCAGCCAGTCGTGGGGCTGGTGCACATAAGCCGGGGGGATTTCGGCAAGTTCAGTTACCCAGGTACGGATAAACTCCCCTTGTGGATCAAATCGTTGCCCCTGGGTGGTGGGGTTGAAGACCCTGAAATAGGGCGCCGCATCGGCCCCGGTCCCCGCCGCCCACTGCCAGCCGCCGTTGTTGGCCGCCAGATCCCCGTCGATGAGCCGACTCATGAAATAGTCCTCCCCGAGTCGCCAGTGGATATGAAGATCCTTGGTGAGGAAGCTCGCCACTATCATCCGCAGCCGGTTGTGCATCCAGCCGGTGGCGTTGAGGCAGCGCATGGCCGCATCGACGATGGGGTAGCCGGTACGCCCCTCGCACCAGGCGGCGAAGGCATCCGGATCCCAGCTCCAGGGCAGGGCCGATGTCTCCGGTTTGAAAGGGCGATTCATGGAGAGGCTCGGGATCCGCACCAGCAGGTGGCGGTAGAACTCGCGCCAGATGAGCTCGTTGAGCCAGACAAAGCCGGGCTGGGCCTTCGACTGGGGCCGGTAACCGAGCCGCTGCTGCAGCGCGGCCACGCATTGGCGCGCACTGATGATGCCGGCCGCCAGATAGGGGGAGAGTACGGACGTGCCCGCCATGGCGGGGAAATCCCGGGTCTCGCCATAATCGAGCACCGCCTGATCCAGAAAAGCGTGCAACCGGCGGATCGCCTCTGACTCTCCCACCGGCCAGCGGGGGTCCGCCGTCAGCTCGCCAAGGGCAGCATCTACGAAGTCCCGCTCGGCCAGCGGCTGCCACACCAGCGGCTCGCCGCGGGGTGCGGGGGCACGGTGAATAACGAAGCCATCCTCCTCGAGGGCCTTGAGCCAGGCGCGGCTGAAGGGGGTAAAGACCTTGAACATCTCCCCCGACCCGGTCAGCACCCGCCCCGGCGGCAGCACGCAGCAGCCGTTGAACCAGTGGCTGGTCATGCCCTGCTCCGCCAGCGCGGCGGTGACGGCCTGGTCGCGGCGCTGCTCGTCGATCTCGATGGCCTGGTTGGCGTAGAGCTGGCTCACCCCGAGTTCGCGACAAAGATCTGCCAGCGCCGCCGGCACCTCGGCAAAGGTCTCGACCCGCAGCAGATGCAGCGGGATGCCGAGGGTCGCCAGCTCGCGGCCCAGCACATCCACCTGCGCCAGCAGGAAGCGCTGGCGGACCGGGGCCAGCTTGTGCTGCCGCCACTGGGTGGGGGAGAGGATAAAGAGCGCGGCGACCGGTTCATCACTGGCGCAGGCACTCTTTCCACAACAAGAGCGCAGCGCCGGGTTGTCGGCCAGACGCAAGTCGTTGCGAAACCAGACCAGCCTCATGATGGTTTTCTCCCGCCCTTGCCCTTCGTCTTGGCCGTGCGATGGGTCGCACTGGCCTCGGCCAGGGTGGCGTGCCAGTGCCGGGCACGCAGCCACTCCTCGTCGTAGAGGCGTCCCAGCTCGCCAAAGAAGGGGGTGCCGGCAGGCCACCCGGCGGCCAGATCCTGCTTGCCGAGCCCGGCCCCCAGCAGTATCAGCCAGGGGAGAGTGGCGCGCCCTTCCAGCAGAGCGACATGGCGCGGCTCCACCGCCCCCAGCAGTTGCACCTCATAACCCTGACCGATGAGCTCATAAGCGGCCCAGACCAGATCCAGCGGCCCCACCTGCCCCCAGCTCGCCAGGGTGACAGGGATGCCCTTCTCCTGCTCGATGAGGTGGCGGGCGAAGCGGGTATGAAGCCAGCCCAGCCACACCTGCTGCAGCAGTTCGCCATCCGGCCGCTCGCGCCACAGCCCCAGCAGCCGCTCCACCAGAGGTTGCAGCACCCGGCTGCGTACCAGCTCGAACGGGTAGCTCGCCAGCAGGTCGTTCAGTTCGGCCTCCGCCTTGCGCTGGTTGAAGGCAAGCAGCGCCTGACTGAACTGCTCCAGGGTCTGCTGCCAGTGATCGCTCACCGGCGCACTCTGGGGTTCGCTCAGGAGCCCCTTCACCTGGCCGATACTCACCCCCCGCTCCAGCCAGCTGAGGATCTCCCCTATCTGGCGGATATCCTGTTCGCTGTAGAGGCGGTGCCCTTTCTCGGTGCGGGCCGGCTGCACCAGGCCGTAGCGGCGCTGCCAGGCACGCAGGGTGACGGCATTGACGCCGGTGAGGCGGGAGACCTCGCGAATGGGGTAGATCCCCTCCTCCGGCGAAGGAGAAGCGGCGTGTGGTAAATCAGACATAACGGCATCCAGCAAAGGTTGAAGGAGAGGCCCCGGCCATTCGCCGGGGCCTGCACAGGATATTCAGAGCCCGTAACGCAATTTCAGCGTGTCGGGATGAGGATTGAGGTACACCTGCTCCGAGAGGTAGGGATTCGGGTATTCCCGCAGGTAGTGGCGGATCAGGGTTAGGGGCACCAGCAGCGGGAAGAGGCCGGTGCGGTATTTGTCGATCGCCTCGCACAGCTCCTGCTTCTGGGCCGGGGTCAGCACCCGCTTGAAGTAGCCTTGCAGGTGCATCAGCACATTGGTGTGACTGCGGCGGTTGGCGCGAAGGGTCAGCGCCGCCATCAGTCCCTTGATGTAGCTGTCGGCTACCTCCTGCAGGTCTGCCTTGGCCAGGTTGCCGAGCAGCTTGCCGAGTGCCCGGTAGTGGGTGGTGGCGTGGGAGAGCACCAGGTACTTGTAGCGGGAGTGGAAGCGGATCAGGGCTGAGGCGGTGATCCCCCGGGCACAGAGCTGCTGCCAGTCGTGATAGGCGAAGACTCGCAGCACGAAGTTCTCCCGCAGTATGGGGTCGCACAGTCGGCCGTCCTCTTCCACCGGCAGCAAGGGGTTGGCTTCCATCAGCGCCTTGGCAAAAAGGCCGACCCCCTCCTTGGCGCTCCCCTCGTTGTTGGCGCCATAGATGCGCACCCGCTCCATGCCGCAGCTGGGAGATTTGGCGCAGAGGATGTAACCGGAGAGAAAGTCGAGCTGGCGCGCCTTCTGCTCGCTGAAGGCGATGAGCCGGTCGGTGACGTCAAAGCTGCCGTTGCTCGCCTCGGCACGGATCTCGCCCTGGCGCTTCACCAGCCGGATGGCGGCGCGGGGCGCGCCGAGGCCGATGGCCATCTCGGGGCAGACGGGGTGATAGTCGAAATGGGAGCCGAGATCCCGCTCGCAGAAGCTGGAACGTTTGTGACCCCCATCGAAGCGCACCTCCTGACCGAGCAGACAGGCGCTGATACCGACCTTAATCTTGTACATGATGACACCCCTTGTATAATCCTTGCTTTCGTTATAGCAGTTATACAAAAAAATGAAAGTTGTATAACTATTGCGGACTGATACGGCGCATGCGTGAAGGGTGGATCACCGGCAAACAAAAAAGCCCATGACCGGGGTCATGAGCAAATAGGAAGACACTACAGGATGGAAGATCAGAAGCTGTATTTCACACCCAGGCTGGAGATGGAGCCTTTTTGCAGATCCCAGTTGCGGTAGGTGTAATCGGCGGTGAGGGCCAGGTTCTGGGTCAGCTTGTAGGCCGCCCCCGCCTTGAAGTCGTGCATGTCGTCGGTCATGTTGGCGTAGCGGTAGCCGGTGGAGAGCTCCACGGCGCCGATGTCGTAGCGCAGACCCACTTCGCCGTACAGGCTGCCGCTCTGCTTGCGGGCCAGGGTATCCCAGCCGGAGTGGTTCACGTCGGAGGCCAGCTCGCGCTCCATGCTGTAACCCATCAGACCGGTTTCACCGTAGAGGTTCAGGCCGGTGCTGAGGGGCGTGAAAACCCCGACCCCCAGGTTGGAGATGGCCATGCTGTCGTTGCCGCTGCTGCGGGAGGTGTATTCGGTGCCGACCCGGCCATAGACGTTGGTGCCGAAGCTCTTGGAGAGATCCACGCTCAGGCCGCCAAAATCGCGGTTGTCGCCATCCTTGCCGCCGATGTAGTCAGACTTGGTGTGCGCCCAGGTGGCTGAGCCCTTGGCGTAGCTGAAGGCATCCTGTGCCATGACGGTGGTGGAAGAGAGACCGGCCAGAACCAGAACAGACAGTGCGATCTTTTGCATTTCGTTGACTCCATGTGTTGAGTTAGGCGGACCTAACTGGAATGGGGTCATTGTGACGGGCAAACGGGGAGGCGCCGAGCGGCAAGCTGTTGCCAAACCATGGCAGATGTAAGCGGATGTTGCAGGCCGTTAACGGCGCAACAATCGGCGGGAGAGCGCAGCCTCCCCCGCCACCCTGTCAGCGGAATTCCACCTCGTCGATCTGCACCCGCACCAGCGGCTTGCCGGTGAGGCCGGCAGGGCGGGCCAGCTCGATGGCACGGGACGGACGTGCCTCGCCCTTGCGCAGATAGGACTCTGGCAGCCGGTTCTCCCCGACCCAGAAACGCGCCGGCTGGGTCGAGAGTTGCACCCCCTCGGCGCTGAACAGGGTCAGGCTGCCGTTCACCCGCACCACGTTGCGGCTGCCGCTGTTGCTCACCAGGAACTGCAGGCTGAGCGGATCGTCCCCCGCCATCTGGTCGAGCTTCACCGTGATGCCATCCCGGGTCGCCTGGGAGAGCAGGTCGGGATTGGCCAGGGCCTGCTCGGTCAGCACGGGAGCCGCCACGCTGGTGGTCACCACCTTGCCGGAACTCGTCTCGGCAGGCTTGAGCAGCAGGTATTCCCAGGTGAAGTCATCGTTGAGCTGCACCTGGCGACCGTCGGGCAGGGTGATCTGGTGCAGGGGGGCAGCCTCGGCCAGCAGGGGGCAGAGGCAAAGGGCGACCAGCAATCTGGAGAGGGATTTCATGGGCAGAAACTCGGTAAGGGATGCGAAAGGAGGAGTATAAAGAGTCGGGCCCCCCTTGCCTATGACCCGACTCACGTTGTGCCCCTGCGCGGGATCAGAGGATCAGGGATTGGGGATCCTCGCCCGCGGCAAGATCCAGGGTCACCAGGTCGAAATGGACGCTCTTGAGCGCCTTCTGGATCGTCGGCTGCAGGTCGAACACCAGGGCACGCAGGCGCTGGGGCACCCTTATCCTCGCCAGGGTGGTAACCCTGTCCGCCAGGGTGTGGAAGAAGACCTGGGCCCCCTCCAGCCCCATATCGAACAGCATCTGCTCGGCCATGTCGACCATGTGCAGGTGGCGTCTGTCCAGGCTCGATACGTCGGAGAAGCGCCAGCTCAGACAAGCCTCCCCTCCCGAGCCCCAGAGCGCCAGCTGCCGCTTGTGGAAACCGTAGCGAAAATCCCGGTTCGTCATGCCCTGCTCGGCAAAGATCCAGAGCGTGTTGGCCGGCAGACTGCGAAAGCGACGCAGATACTCCCGCATCTCTTCGACGGAGGCCGACAACAGGATCGGCGGGCCACCGTCCTGCCCGAGGCGTCGGCACAGATAGCGCACCGGATCCGTCACCTCGGCGAGGTGGCCGAGGTGCACGCTGAAGATCATCTCGTCTGTCTTGATCACCTGATGAGGGATGCCGTAGTGCTGGCAGTAACGCCTGGCCCTGGCCACCGAGTTGCGGCTGAGGGTGGGATTGTCCAGGGTCACGGCACGAACGCGGACCCCGCTGGCCCGACACAGATCCATGCCATAGCAGGATTCCAGGCGGCCGGAGAAGCAGACAAGTAGTTCGCCATATCCTGCCAGGGTATCGATGAGCCTCTGTTCCCTGGCCTGAAAGTGCTGATCGTATCCCCGATTCAGCGCGACTACGTTGGCATCCATCACAACCACTCCGGATGATAAACAGGATGTCATTTTGCGCGCACCAAGCTGAATATACCCTTAAACGGCATGGTTATATTGTATGTTATTTGCTCTAAAGATGAATTTTGCTCATTTTATTCGCCGCAGCGGCAGCGCATCCCTCATGCCGGCAGCAGCCCCTGCCCGACCAGGTGGTCACGGCACCGGACCGGGTCGGTGAAGACCAGTCCCCGCAGGCCGAGGGCCTCGGCCGCCGCCACGTTGGCCGGGCTGTCGTCGATAAAGAGGCAATCGGACGGAACAAGGTCGAACGACACCAGCAGGTAGCGATAGATGTCGGATTCCGGCTTCATCATGCGCACCCGGGCCGACACCACCTTGCCGCTGAAGAAGCGCCAGAAGTCCTGATGCTGCTCCAGCCAGTCGATGCTGGCGTGACCCATGTTGGAGAGGGCGTAGAGAACATGGCCGGCACTGTGCAGCTCCTCGATGAGCCGCACCATGGCGGGATCCGGCAGCAGGGAGGCCGGCACCGCCTGCAGGATGGCGAGGTTGTCCGCCGCGCTCAGGCCGGTGCGCTCCTCGGCCCGGCGCGCCATGGTGTGCAGGGAGAGGGTGCCGCGGTCCACCTCCAGCCAGTCAGGGTGGTTGAACAACCGCTCCGCCAGCGCCGCCGCCCCCTCGGGGCCCCTCACCGCACTCACTATGCCGACCGGATCCCAGCTCACCACCACCCGACCCAGATCGAAGATAATCGCCATCGTCTCGCCTCCCTCGCCTTGCCCGACAAAATGGGGTCTCAATGGCACTCATCACCCCTCGAACCCCGGCCATCTACCCTGCACGGTTCAACGCGCCCGGGCAAGTTTTACTTGCATCGCATCGTCAAATCCCTTAATGGTTATGGCGTTACATTCAGGACACTCTCATGCACACACCATTCTTCTTTGTTTTCTCGTTTACCCGGCCCTCATGAGGGAAGGCCCGTCGTCACGTGAACCATTCGCGTAAACAGAAACCAAAGACGAATCGAGCCTCCCCAGCGGAGGCTTTTTTTTGCACAACACACAACAGAAGAATTGGATAGGGAACCACCATGGCAACGCTCGACGAGATCAGACACGACATCACCCAGTTGGATCAGGAGCTGCTCGCCCTGCTGGCCAAGCGCAAGACCCTCAGCATCGAGGTCGCCCGGGCCAAGCAGGCCAACCCCCGCCCCATCCGCGACACCCAGCGCGAGCAGGATCTGCTGGTCGCCCTGATCCAGAAGGGACGCGCCCTCGGACTGGATGCCCAGTACATCACCCGCATCTACCACACCATCATCGAAGACTCCGTGCTCTCCCAGCAGGCCTACCTGCAGAGCCTGCTGAACCCCCAGCAGCAGGAGCCCATGACCAGCGTCGCCTACCTGGGCCCGCGTGGTTCCTACTCCAGCCTGGCCGCCCGCAAGTACCTGGCCCGCTACAAGGATCAGGTAATCGAGGTGAACTGCCAGAACTTCCGCGAGGTGCTGGACACGGTAGAGTCTGGCCGCGCCGCCTTCGGGGTGCTGCCCATCGAGAACACCAGCTCGGGCTCCATCAACGAGGTGTATGACGTGATGCAGCACACCACCCTCTCCATCGTGGGCGAGCTCACCTACCCCATCGAGCACTGCATCCTCACCGCCGTGCCCACCGAGCTGTCCCGCATCAAGACCTTCTACGCCCATCCCCAGGTGTTCCAGCAGTGCTCCCATTACCTCAGCAAGCTGGAAGGGGCGCGCCACGAGATCTGCGACTCCTCCTCCAGCGCCATGATGAAGGTGAAGGAGCTGGCAAGCCCGGAGGCTGCGGCCATCGGCAGCGCCGCCGGCGGCGAGCTCTATGGCCTCGACGTGCTGGCCGAGCAGCTCGCGAACCAGAAGGAGAACTACAGCCGCTTCATCGTGGTGGCGCGCAAGCCCATCGACGTGGCGCCCCAGATCCCGGCCAAGACCACCCTCATCATGTCCACCTCCCAGAAGCCGGGCTCCCTGGTGGAAGCGCTCCTGGTGCTGCGCAGCCACGAGATCAACATGACCAAGCTGGAATCCCGTCCGGTGCAGGGCAACCCCTGGGAAGAGATGTTCTACCTGGACGTCTCCGCCAACCTGCAAAATCCGGAGATGCAGGCCGCCCTGCTGGAGCTGACCAAGATCACCCGCTACATCAAGGTGCTCGGCTGCTACCCGAGTGAAGACGTCAAGCCGACCGCCGTGCCGCCGGTGCTGATGGGCAGCTGATCCGCCAAGGTTGACCGGCCTGGGTATCTGCCGGCCAATACCGCCCATGAAAAAGGCGACCCTGCGGGGTCGCCTTTTTGTCGTCCATTCGCCTCAACGCTTCGACGTCAGAACTGGCCTGCCATCAGTTGGTTCAGGTGATAGAGGTTGCGGGTATCGAGCTCCAGCTCGGTGGCATAGGTGTTGCCGCGGGGGTAGGTCGCCACCACGCGGGCGCCGCGCACCATGCCGGCCACCGACACGTCCAGGGTGTTGGAGGTCTGGGTCAAGTCCCGGTAGCTGCTCTGGCCGCGCACCTGCTGGCCGTTGAGCTGCTCGGCCAGCTCCCGGTAGGCATCCATCTTGGAGGCGCGAATGGCCTGCAGCATCTTCTCGGACTGGGAGGGACCGGGCTGGATGTCGATCACCGCATAGCCCACCGCCTTGAGCACGGGGAAGTCATCGGGCTTCTCGGCCACGTCGTAGTTCACGACCCGGTTGCCGCTGCACGCCGTCAGCAACATGGCCATCAGGCAACCCAACAAGATTTTCATCGCTGTTTACTCCTCAGGGGGTCAGGTTGACCAGATGGCCGGATGGGCTCTGCCCCCCCCGCATCAGGTAACCGCGGTTGATGGAAGCCCGGCCAAAGGAGTTGCTGGCGCCGGACAGATACTGTTTCGGGATCAGGCTCTGGGCCGTGGTCTCCACCATTCGGGTGCGCAGATCGATGATGCGGGCGTTGACCAGGATCCCCTGCTGGTTGCGGCTGAAGGTGCCGGTCAGGATGCGGGAGATGGGCAGACGGGACGAAAGATCCTTGTAGTTGCGGCTCATCACGAAGTCACCCTGCGGCGTCACCTGGATGTTGCCCGTGGTCTTGAAGTCCACCACCACCTCGCCGCGCCGGTTCAGCTCGTAGATGAAGCTCTCCTCGATCTGCTGACCCATCCAGTTGGTGTCCTTCAGGGTGTCGAGGTCGACGAAAGACGCGACCGCAATGGGCTCGGTCAGGGTAGTGAGGGACTTGCGCTCCATCAGCTGATCCGTCATGCGGGCCACCAGCCAGTTCAGCTCCATCCCCTTCGCCGCCTGGCGAGGATCCCCCTGATCCCGCTTGATGGGGTCGGTCGACCCGCAACCGGCCAATGCCAGCGCTATCGCCAGCACAGTGATAACTCTCTTCATGGATACCTTTCCTGCATCTGCACCTGACCTGTTATCGGTCGCAAACGCCAACACTTGAGACGGGAATGCACACAGGATCGCCCGAGGATCCGCCCAGTCCCCCTCCTGCCGCCCCAGGCCGGTGGGACGAAGAGGATCCCCGCATCCCAGGAACAAGGCATGGATCTTGCTTTTATTTGTCTGCCCGGTGCGCGTCGGGCTGTGTCCAGGATCCCCTGCCCGCCTCGTCGCGGCCTCGGGGCCATCTATTCAAGGTGTCCGTCATGAAAGTATCGCTGCTGTTAACCCTGCTGCTGGCCAGCCTGTCGGCCCGGGCCGAGCTTATCGAAGCCCAGGGCAGTGCCGCCATCCTGGGGGGTGACGAGGTCTATGCCCGCGAGCAGGCGACCCGGGATGCGCTGCGCCAGGCTCTGCTGGCCAGCGGGGCATCCGTCTCCAGCATCCAGCGCCTGGAAAATGGCAGCCTGCGCTCGGAGCAGATCCAGATCCGCTCCGGCGGCGACATCCGCCAATACCGCCTCAAGCGTGAAGAGGTGCGCAATGGCCGCATGTACATCACGCTGGTGGCCGACATCCAGGCCGAGCGCCAGATCTGCCAGACCCAGCACTATGCCAAGGATTTGACGCTGGTCCGCCTGCGCATGCGCTACCCGGATCAGGCGAGCACCGGCGCCCTGGACGACATGCCCGCCGATCTCTCCCGCCGCCTGTTCGAGACCCTGGCCGCCACACCCCAGGTGGTCGCCCGACAGTGGCTCGACGAAAACCTGCGCATCGACCCCCTCCATCTGCAGCAGGGGGATCGCAGCGCCCTCGAGGAGATCAAGGCCCTGAGCCTGCGCACCGACAGCCAGTACCTGGTGCTTGGTAGCATCGACGATCTCTCCCTCGAGCCCCAGGGCAACGCCCTGACCAGCTGGTATGAGGATCCCGTGCGCAATTTTCGCATGCAGCTCTACCTGTTTGACGGTATCAACGGCACCCTGCTCGGCCGCAAAGAGTACCAGGGGCGCGCCAACTGGACCTTCTCCAAGCGGGAGCAGGTCGGCAGCAGCGGCGGCCTGTTCTGGCAGTCGAGCTACGGCCAGGAGGTGAGCTACCAGCTGAAGGAGGCGGCCCAGGACATCGTCGCCGAACTCGCCTGCGCCCCCGTGACCGCCCGGATCGTAGCCCAGCACGAGCGCGGTCCCCACATCAACCTGGGTCGTCGCAACGGCATCAAGCTCGGCGACCAGTTCCGCGTCCAGCACAGCGCCGACTTCGTCGATCCCTACGGCAAGTCCCGGGTGATGCGCAATCCCGCCGACGGTCTGTTCGAGGTGGTCCAGGTGTTCGAGGATGGCGCCGTCATCAGCAGCCAGAACAAATATTCGCCGTTCAACGTCCAAATCGGTGATTTGGCCGTATTGGAATAGGAATCAAGGGTTTAAAAGCACAAGGCTTCTTGTATAATGCCCGCCACAAGGTTCCCGTAGCTCAGCAGGATAGAGCGGTCCCCTCCTAAGGGACAGGCCACTGGTTCGACTCCAGTCGGGAACGCCATACAAAACAAGGGGTTGGCATCGTCATGGTGCCAACCCCTTGATCGTTTCCGGCACCGGCACGGAGTTATCTGGGCCGCTGCCCCTCGGCCCCTCCCTTCTCCGCAGGGCCGAGGCTCGCTCGACGCACTCAACCAGGCTCCCCTGGCAAACAACCGCCGCGTTTTGCCGCCTAACGGCGCCATCCAGTAACCAGAGGACCCATGCCCTCCTTTTCTTTGCGCCGGTTTATTTGAGCGGGCAGCGTTCCGGGAAGCCATCCTTGCTAAAGGGCAGTATTACGGCCCCAAGACGCTCCGACATTTAAATGTCGCTCACCAGGGATATATTGTCATTTATATATTCCATCCGCCATGTCGCCACCCATTTGGATGGCGAATACCTTGCTTATTTCGTCATGATTTAAATGAGAAAAAATATCAGCCGCGCTGATGTTTTTCGACCTGCTGCTCCTTGATGATAGTGAGCAGTGATGGCAGGAATTCACGGGACTGATACGTGCTCTGGCTCCATATATCGGCCTTCATCAAGGCTTTGGGACAGTGAAACAGCAGGGTATCGACGGCCACCTTGATAACCAGCTTGGGTACTGTATTCCCATCCAGACAGAATTCACGACTCTTTTCGTCAATATGAATGGAAGCCATCCCCCGGATCCTGACGATATCGTCGATGCCCGGCACCACGAACAGCATGCCGACCCTTGGATTTTCCAGCAGATTGGTCAGGGTATCCAGACGGTTATTTCCCGGGCTGTCGGGAAAAGCCAGAGTATTATCATCGAGCACTTTGACAAACCCCGCCTCACCGCCGCGAGGGGAAATATCAAGAAAGCCGCCTCTCGCTTGGGATGACAGAAAAAAAAGGGTGCTATTTTCAATAAAGGTCCGGGTGTGTTTATCAATATGGTGAAGGTCCTTCGCTACCGCCAACGGTGCCGGCTGGCTGTAAAGTTCCCTGAGTTGTTCCAGTGTTGTTATCTGACTCATTGCATGCATTCTCTTTGGTTATCGGTCATGAACTATTTGTAATTAATACGGGCTGGCGGCTCACTTCTAACTGCTAATAGTTTCCATTATCATAATCTGGTTCATGATAACGAGCCTTGAGTCGCCCCCGCAATCAAATAGTGATTCGATTGAGTAGAAGCCAAATTGATGCTTAATATGAAAGCCATGGCCATTACACTTGTTTTGGCCCTGACCAGCCCCCTGTGCCTGGCAGAAAATAATGTCAGTTATCCCATCACGATTAACCATGCGTTTGGTACCACCGTCATTGCGAAAAAACCGCTGCGCGTGGCGACGGTGGCCTGGGCCAATCATGAAGTACCGTTGGCGCTGGGGATTGTTCCGGTAGGTTTCGCGGCCGCGAAATTTGGCGATGACGACGGGGACGGTGTATTGCCCTGGGTGAAGGCTCAACTGGACTCATTGCATGCCCCCATCCCCACATTGTTTGACGAGGGGGATGGCATCGACTTCGAAGCCGTTGCCGCCACCGAGCCCGACGTGATTCTGGCTGCCTATTCCGGATTGAGCCGCTCGGATTACGACACCCTGAGCATGATTGCCCCCGTGGTCGCCTATCCCGACGCCCCCTGGGCAACGGACTGGCGCAGCATGATCCGCATCAACAGCCTGGGGTTGGGCAGGGTGCAGGAAGGAGAGGCGCTCATCCAGCGGATTGAGCAGGATATTGCCCGGCGTCTCGCTCGCTATCCGGAGCTTCGCAACAAGAGCGCCATGTTCATTACCCACCTCGACCCCACCGATCTGAGCGTACTGCGCTTCTACACGGCGAACGATTCTCGCGTCAAATTCTTTGCCGATCTGGGCCTCACCTCCCCCGGCAGCATCGCGGCACTCAGCCGCTCCGGGCAATTCTCCGGAGAGGCCAGCATCGAGCAGGTCGATGCCTTCGATGACGTCGATATCTTTGTCACCTATGGCGGGAAGGCCTTGCTCGATCCGCTGTCTGCCAACCCGCTGATGGCCAGGATGCGCGCCGTCAAGCTGGGCTCCATGGTCATGCTGGGGGGCGGCCCCCTGGCGACGGCCGCAAATCCCACACCGTTGTCCATCCCCTGGGTGCTCGACGATTATCTGGAGGCGTTGGCAGCGGCTGCTCGCAAGGTGCAATGAGCGGCATGTCATCACTAAGGCGCCCAGCCTGCGCCCCCTTCCCGCGGCTCAACCGCTCAACCAGCCTGGTCATGCTGATCCTGGTGCTGGTCATGCTCAGCCTGCTGTCGGTGACCTTCGGAACCCGCGCGGTCTCCTGGGCGGAGATCTCCGGTGCACTGCAGGGACAGGCCAACACCCTGGGGGAGGCCGCCGTCGCCATGCGCATTCCCCGTACCCTGCTGGCCGTGATGGTGGGCGCCGCCCTGGGCCTGGCCGGGGCCGTCATGCAAGGGGTGACCCGCAACCCGCTGGCAGACCCGGGCATTCTCGGCGTCAACATAGGGGCCGCCTTCTTCGTGGTGATCGGCCTCGCGTGGTTTGGTATCGATCAGCTGCACAGCTATGTGTGGATGGCGATCCTGGGCTCCGCGGTGACGGCGGCCTTCGTCTACACCATAGGCTCCATGGGACGCGGCGGGGCAACCCCCCTGAAACTGGCGCTGGCCGGCGCCGCGACCTCGGCCGCGCTGTCCTGCTTTACGCTGGCGGTCGTCCTGCCTCGCAACGACATCGCGGGCGGCGTGCGCTCCTGGCAGATCGGCGGCGTTGGCGGCGCCACCTTCGAGGCCATGCAATATGTGCTGCCCTTCATGCTGGCTGGCTTGCTCATCACAGTGGCGACCGCGAGAAAGCTGAACTCCCTGGCCCTCGGGGACGATCTTGCCGCCGGCCTGGGTGAAAACGTGGCCTGGGCCAGAGGGAGTGCCGGACTCGGCGCCATCTTGCTGTGTGGCGCCGCCACCGCCATCTGTGGGCCCATCGGTTTTGTGGGCCTGGTGGTGCCCCATTTCTGCCGGCTGCTCGTGGGGGTGGATCACCGGTGGCTGCTGCCCTTCTCCGCTCTCGGTGGTGCCAGTCTGCTGGTGCTCTCCGATCTTGTCGGCCGCATGATTGCCCGCCCCAGCGAACTGGCGGTCGGGGTGGTGACGGCCTTTATCGGTGCCCCCTTCTTCATCTGGGTCGTCCGTCGTCAGCGGGTCAGGGTGCTGTGATGAGTGAATGTATGGCCCTGAGTGGCCAGGTCAAAGCGGTACGCGTGCTGCGCTCCCGCTGCTGGATGCGTGTTGTCTGTACGCTGCTGGCCATAGCAGCGGCAGCCTGGTGGCTCACTCTGCTACTGGGGCAGTCTTACACGCCCCCCGCAGTCGTCTGGCAAGTGCTCAATGGCGAGCCTGTCCCGGGCGCCAGTTTCACCGTGGGGCAACTGCGTTTGCCGCGCGCGCTGATCTCCCTGCTGGTCGGCATGAGTTTTGGCATGGCGGGGGTCGCGGTTCAAACCATGCTGCGCAACCCCCTGGCCAGCCCGGACATCGTCGGCGTTTCATCGGGGGCCAGTGCCGCCGCCGTCTTCGCTATCGTGGTGCTGAGGCTGGACGGCACCGCCATTGCCCTCTTTTCCATCGCAGCCGGATTAGGGGTGGCCCTGTCGGTCTACGGACTCTCCTACCGCAACGGGGTCGCCGGGACCCGGCTCATCCTGATCGGCATAGGCGTGTCGGCCATGATCGAGAGCGTCATCGCCTATCTGCTCTCCCGGGCCAGTTCATGGGATCTGCAGGAGGCGATGCGCTGGCTTGCCGGCAGCGTCAACGCCGTCCAGCTCCATCAGGCCTTGCCATTGCTGTTCTCTCTGGTCCTGTTTGGTGGGGTGTTGCTGCATCGCGGCAAGGACATCGAGGCCTTGCGATTCGGGGAAGACACGGCCGCGGCATTGGGGGTGAATCTTGGACTGACCCGCCTCCTCGTGATGATGTGCGCCGTGGGATTGATCGCGGTCGCGACGGCGGTGACCGGCCCCATCGCCTTCGTCGCCTTCTTGTCCGGCCCGATTGCGGCACGCATCGTCGGCACGAGCGGCTCGTTATTGATCCCGGCAGCCCTGGTGGGCGCCAGCCTGGTCTTGGTGGGGGATTACATCGGCCAGTTTTTATTGCCGAGCCGCTATCCGGTCGGCGTCGTGACCGGGGCCCTGGGGGCTCCGTATCTGATTTACCTCATCATCCGCGTTAATCGAAAAGGGGGAGCCCTGTGACCATCGCCCATCACATGGTGGTTGAGCAGTTATCTGCCGGCTACGGCGAAAAGACCATCTTGCAGGATGTAGATCTCGGCATCATGCCAGGCAAGATCACCGCCATTGTCGGGGCCAACGCCTGCGGCAAATCGACGCTGCTGCGTACCCTCTCCCGCTTGCTGACCCCGACCCGGGGGCAGGTCCTGCTGGACGGGAAATCCGTTCACCACACTCCCACGCGCCTGCTGGCACGCACCCTGGGCTTGCTGCCTCAATCCCCCATCGCGCCGGAAGGCATCACAGTGGGGGATCTGGTGGGGAGAGGGCGCCATCCCCATCATACCTTCCTGTCCCGCTGGAGCAGCCAGGATGATCAGGCCGTGGCCAACGCCCTGGCCATGACCAAGACCGCAGACCTCATCGACAGGGAGGTGGATCAGCTTTCCGGCGGCCAGCGGCAGCGCGTATGGATTGCGATGGCCCTGGCGCAGGAGACGGACATTCTGCTACTCGATGAGCCGACCACCTTCCTGGATGTCACCCATCAGATTGAGGTGCTGGACCTCCTGGTCGACCTGAATCTGCAGCGGGGGATCACCATAGTGATGGTGCTCCATGATCTCAATCTGGCGGCGCGCTATACAGACTATCTATTGGCGATGAAGGAGGGCCGGGTACATATTCATGGGACGCCCCCCGAGGTGTTCACCCGAGAGATGATTCAGACCGTGTTTGGCTTGCACAACCATATTATTCAAGATCCCGTCTCGAATATTCCCATGATGATCCCGATCGGGCGTCATAAAAATACCCCGCCCCTGTAAACCGTCATCCTACCCATTACACAGCAATGGGCAGGATTTATTCACGACCGGACAGGAGCTGGAGAAAGGTGCTGAGCGCCGGGTTGTCAGAGGTGTGTTTGTAAATGAAATGAAGGGGGGTCGTCTGGGGTAAAATATCCAGTGACGTATAACGGATCATTTTCGACTGACGACTGAGGTGACGTTCATTGACGATGGCCACGCCATTACCGGAAGCCACCAACCCCAGCATGGTGCCTTCACCATGTGCCCACTGGGTCACACCTGGCCGCCACTCTACTTCCTGAAATAGCGTTTCCTGCCAGTCGTAATAATTGGGGTCGGTACTTCTGGGCAGACGCACGGCGGAAAACTGGTTTAATTCCTCCACCGTAATGGAGCGAGGAATATCGATATCCCAACAGGCGGGATAAGCAAGCACCAGCCTGTCTTGTGCGACAGGATGCACGACATATTCAGAAGGCAGGTCGGAGAAGTGATACAGGAAGGCGCCGTCTATCTGATCCAGCTCCAGTCGTTTCAGCAAGACCATGGGCGTATCGGAGTAGACCTCCAGCTCGACCTCGATATTGGCGTGGTGGAATTGATTGACACACTGCGTTATTTCACCTTCCCACAAGACAAAGTCCGGCGCCCCCAGAGTAAGCGAACCATATTCCGTATGGTTGAATTGACGCATTCTCTCATTGGCATCGTCAATTTGACGAATGATGGCGCCGAGCTCTTTCTGATACACCTTGCCGGCCCTGTTCAAGCGCAAACCTCTTGGCAGGCGGTCAAATAATTGCACGCCTAATTCAGATTCCAATTCTTTGATCTTTCTTGAGATGGCAGGTTGAGTGACGTGAACTCTCTGGGCGGCGGAACGGATATTTTGCGTTTCGGCGACGGCTAGAAAGTACTTCAGCTGACGTAATTCCACTCGACTTCTTTCCCTGTCGGCATCGATCGATGACTCGATATTAATTTAACTTGTTGCAAATGACAAGTATTATCATTTGTGTTACCACAAGGTAAAATGCTTGTCAAACGGAACCGGACAGAATGAATAAGATCAGCTGTGGCACCCTCTCGCCGAGAACTCGTTATCAAACCAAATACCTGTGGCTATGCTGCGCCCCCGTGCTCGCATGCTCAGGATTGACCCATGCTCAGGACAAGGCCGACGATCCGCAGACCGAGGCCTATCGCATCAATACCATCACCGTATATGGCCAACCCCTGTCAGACGACAGCGAGACCACAGTCGCCAAAGAGCTGTGGGTTGGCGGCAAGGTCGCAACCAGTGTGCTGGATACCCCGGCCCTCGTCTCCGTGATCACCGAGAAAGAGATCAACCAGCGCAACGCCACGACCACGGAAGAGGTGTTGCAATACTCCCCGGGCCTGGTCACCGACTACTATGGCTCGGATGACAGGAACGACTACTTCACCATTCGGGGCTTTCAAGCAACCACCTATCGGGATGGCCTGACCCTGGGGTCCATGCGCGGGGTGCGTGAAGACCCCTATGCCTATGAGCGGGTGGAAGTGATCCGCGGCGCCAACTCGACGCTGTTTGGCCCGGCAGATCCCGGTGGCTCGGTCAACTTTGTGAGCAAGCGACCCAAGTTCAAGCGCTTCGGCGACAGCTATGTCTCTTATGGCTCGTTCGACAACAAAGAGCTGGGGGTGGACTTTGGCGACACCCTGAACGAAGAGAAGACCTTGGCTTACCGCGTGACCACCAAGCTGAAGAAGGGGGAGCTGGAGTACGATCATTCGAAGGATGACTCCCAGCTCGTGATGGGCGGCATCACCTGGCAACCCTCGTCGGATACGACGGCCAGTCTGATCATTGACTACCTCGGCCGGGACTCCACCCCGAACAGCGGCGGTTACCCCCTGGATAAAGAGTACGATCGCAGCCAGTTCTACGGCGAACCCGACTATAACAAGCACGATGTGGAGCGGACGAACATCAGCGCCCAGATCGCCCACTACTTCTCCAGCGACCTCAAGCTGAGCGCCAACCTGCGCTACAGCGACCTGAAGGACAACTTTGGCTACCTCTATCTCTATGACTTCGAAGGGCGCACCGGCCGCGATGTCTCCCGCTACTACTTCGGCACGGACACCTCCTCCAACGAGCTGATCGGCAACACCATTGTGCAATACGACACGAACTTTGGCCGTATCGACAGCAGCACCCTGGTCGGGCTGGAATACCGCGATGCATCGAGCAAGGACCAGTCTGTCTATGGCGCGGCCAGCAGCATCAATCTCGACAATCCGGTCTACAGTGGCGCCCCCGTCGTCGGCGCCCCCTACAGCAAGAACGTTCAGGACTACAAGACCGCCTCGGCATTCTTGCAGCAGAACCTCTCGCTGGATGACCGCTATATCCTGACCCTGGGGGCGCGTCATGACGACATGGATCTGTCGAGCCGCGACATCAGTGACGTCGAGACCAGCGATGACTTCTCTGAGACTTCGCTGCGCGCGGCCCTGACCTACAAGATGACCCGGGAGTGGTCGACCTATCTGAGCCAGGTCGAGTCCGTCGCCCCTCCCACTATTGGGGTGAAGCCCGAGCGCGGTGAACAGCTGGAACTCGGTGTGAAATATGCCCCGGAGTCGGTCAACGCACTCTTCTCCGCCGCCATTTATGACCTGAACAAGAAAGATGTCACCATGGCCATCGTGCAGGACAACGGCACCATAGAGCGGGAAACCGTCGGGGAAACCCGGGTCAGAGGCTTCGATCTGGAGATGAAGGCGGAAGTGGCGGACAACTTCAACCTGACCGGCGGCTACTCCTACATGAAGTCCGAGGTGATTCGCGGCTCGACGCGCGCCGGCGCCTCTCTGGAAGGGAATGAGTTCGCCAGCACGCCGAACCATTCCGCGTCCCTGTGGGGCTACTACACCCTGCCCATCGAGACCATGGATCTGGGTCTGGGCGCCCGCTACGTCGGCAGTTATTACCTCGATGCGGACAACACCGCCAAGAGTGAAGCCGCCACCCTGCTGGACGCTGCCTTTGCGTACCGCATTACCCGGGACGCCAACCTATCCGTCAACGTGGCGAACCTGACCGACAAGCAGTACGTCGTCGGCTCCGGAACCGCCAACTACTATAACCCCGGCCGCTCGTTCAATGCGGCGCTCAGCTATGCCTGGTAAGCCATCCCTCCTCCCAAGAGCCGCCTTTGCGGCTCTTTTTTCATGGGCTTTCGAAGGCTCATGCCGCCCGGGATGGCCCTTCCATCCAGCCATGACCCCTCCCCGGCGACCGGCCCAGAGAGGCTGAGTGCCGGGCGAACACGGATCCACCTTCTCCTCTCCCCGATGCGCCCGCCCTGAAAGAGCCACAGGGTCATCCGGGATCCCGGCCACCCTGGCTTCGCCTGCAGCCATGATGGTCCGCATCCTCATATACACTCAGAAAATCGGTCGCCGATGCCGGCGGCCGGGCAACAGGGCTCGCATCAAGAGAAGGACATCATGGGCAGCAAAAAAAAATCCAGGGCTGAACAGCCGGTTGTGACTGAGGCGCAGAAGCCCCTTGGCAACAAGGTATACGAGAAGGAGCTGCGCCGCCTGCACGAGGAGCTGGTGAAGCTGCAGCTGTGGGTGGTGCACAAGGGGCTCAAGGTCTGCATCGTGTTCGAGGGGCGCGACGGGGCCGGCAAGGGGGGCACCATCAAGGCGATCACCGAGCGGGTCAGCCCGCGGGTATTTCGGGTCGTCGCGCTGCCGGCCCCCACCGAGCGGGAGAAGAGCCAGCTCTACTTCCAGCGCTACATCCCCCATCTGCCGGCGGCGGGCGAGATCGTCATCTTCGATCGCAGCTGGTACAACCGGGCCGGCGTGGAGCGCGTCATGGGCTTTTGCAGCGAGGAAGCGAGCGACAAGTTTCTGGCAGGTGCCCCCATGGTGGAGAAGGCCCTGGTCGACTCGGGCATCATAGTGCTGAAGTACTGGCTGGAGGTGACCCCAGAGGAGCAGGAGCGGCGACTGCGGGATCGCATCGACGACGGCCGCAAGGTCTGGAAGCTCTCCCCCATGGACATCAAGTCCTTCGATCGCTGGGATGACTACACCCGGGCGCGGGATGCCATGTTCAACGCCACCGACACCGCCTGGGCCCCCTGGTTCGTGGCCCGCTCAGAGGACAAGAAGCGGGTACGCCTCAACATCATCTCCCACCTGCTGGCCCACATTCCCTACGAGACACTGCCGGTCGAGCCGGTCAAGCTGCCCAAGCGCAAGATTGGCAAGGTCAAGCCATCGGAGCATCCGCTGCGCATCATTCCGGAGCTCTTCTAGGCAAGGGGGGCGGGCCCCGGCGCGCCCCTCATCTGTTGATACTGGCGGATGGCGGCCCTGGCATTGAACAGCATGCGGCTGTCCCCCATCCGGGCAGCCAGGCCGCTGCGGCGCACGTTCTCGAGCACCCCGGGATTGAGCCCGGCCAGCCAGAGGGTAACCCCCTTGGCGCTGGCCTGCCGCTCCCCTTCCATCAGCACCATCAGGGCCGAATACTCCACGTCCAGCACCCGGCTCATGTCGAGCACCACCACTTCGGGCTGATGGGTCGCGATCAGTTCGCGCATCCTCGCCGCCACATGCTGCACATTGATGAAGAAGAGCCGCCCCTCCGGCCGCAGGATCAGCAGGCCCGGGACCGTCTCGTCCTCCGGGTGGCGCGCCGAGAGCGGGCGCAGCACATCCTCCCCGGGCTTGCGGCCAATCACATGGACTGGCGGATGCGCGGTCTGGCTCGCCAACCCCAGCAGGGAGGCCAGGATCGCCACCACTATGCCCTGCAGGGTACCGAACAGCAGCACCCCCAGGCAGGCGGTGACGGCCCAGCGAAATTCCATCATGCGGATCTGCCCTATCTTGCGAAATTCCAGCGGCTGGATGAGCCCCACCGAGTAGACGATGACCACCACCGCCAGGGTGGCGCTCGGCAGCCAGGAGAGCAGCGGGGCGAGGAAGATCATGGTCGCCAGCGCCATCCCGGCGGTGACGACGGAGGCCAGCTGGCTCAGGCCCCCGACGGCGCGCACCACCGCCGTCTGGGAGGTGCCGCCCCCCGCCGGCATGCTGCCGCAGAAGGCGCCCCCGAGATTCGCCAGCCCGGTGGCCACCAGCTCCCGATTCGGATTGATCTCGGGCTCCTCCTTGCCCACGAAGGCCCGCCCGGCGGCGATGGTCTCGGTGAAGCTCATCAGCGCGATCCCCGCCGCCCCCGGCAGCAACTGCATGACCTGGGCCGGCTCAGGCATCGTCAGGCCGGGTAGGCCGGTGGGGATGGCCCCGACGATGGCGACCCCCGCCTCGTTCAGGCCAAGGCCCCACACCAGGGCGATGCCGATCCCCACCCCCAGCAGGGGGGCGGGGGAGTGGGGAAAGCGCCACTCCATGAACACCAGCACCGCCAGGGTGGCGAGGGCCACCCCCAGGGTCAGCCAGGAGGTCTGGGGCAACGCCTGGCCAAGGTGATAGAGATCCAGGAAGAAGTTCTCCTTCTGGATGTGCACCCCGAACAGCTTGGGCAGCTGATCCAGGATGATCACCAGCCCGATGCCGCTCTTGAACCCCACCAGCACCGGCAGGGAGATGAAGTTCGCGATGAAGCCGAGCCGCAACGCGGCCGCCAGCATCAGCATGGCCCCCACCAGCAGGGTCAGGGTGGCCGTCACCGTCAGCAGCCGGTCGGGATCGCCGTCCGGCACCACCAGCCCGAGCTGGGTGGCGGTCAGGATAGCCAGGGTACTGGTGGAGCTGACGCTGAGCACCCGGGAGGAACCCAGCAGGGCGTAGATCACCATGGGCACTAACGCAGTGTAGAGGCCGATCGCTACCGGCAGCCCCGCCACGGTGGCATAGGCCATGGCCTTGGGCAGCACCACGGCCGCCGCGGTGACACCGGCCAGCAGATCGGACAGAAGACGCCCCGGCGCCGACGCAAGTGATGACATTTGAATCCTCCATGAACCCAGGCCCGTCCTGACGCGGCGAACCGGCCGGCCAGGTCCCCGTGTTCGTCGTGATGACCTCCTGAAGTGTATGCAGGGCGTGATGCAATCGCTTGTTGCGCCTGACGTTTTGTCACTCCCTTCCCCTATACTTCAGCGACGTTCAGACCAGACCCGAGAGAGGAGAAACGTCGTGTTGAGACTGCTTGTCATGCTGCTGTTCTGCCTGGTGCTCCCGGTGCGGGCGCTGACCCTGACCACGGTGGCAGGGGATCTGCGCCACCCCTGGGGGCTCGCGCTTCTCCCCGATGGCGGTTACCTCATTAGCGAGCGCCCGGGCCGCCTGCTGCGCATCGACGCAGGCGGCAAGCGCCACCTGGTCTCCGGCCTGCCGCCCCTCGCCGCCACGGGTCAGGGGGGGCTGCTCGATCTCGCCCTGGACGACGATGGCTGGGTGTATCTCAGCTACAGCGAACCGGGGGACGGCGGTGCCGGCACCGCCGTGGCCCGGGCCCGGCTGCAAAAAGAGGCTCTCGTCGACTGGCAACTGCTGTTTCGCCAACAACCCAAGGTCGCCGGTGGCGCCCACTTCGGCTCCCGCCTGGTACTGACCGGGGATGGCTATCTCTTTATCACCCTCGGCGACCGTTACACCGAGCGGGAGCGGGCACAGACGCTCGACAACCACCTCGGCAAGACGGTGCGCCTGCACAAGGATGGCCAGGTGCCCGCCGACAACCCCTTCGTCACGACGCCGGGGGCCCTGCCGGAGATCTGGAGCCTGGGCCACCGCAACATGCAGGGGGCCACCCTGCGCCCGGGCAGCCAGCAGTTTTGGGCTCACGAGCACGGCCCCCAGGGCGGGGATGAAGTGAACCTCATCCTGCCCGGCCACAACTACGGCTGGCCCAAGGTGACCTTCGGCGAGGAGTATGGGGGCGGCAAGATTGGCGTGGGCCAGAGCGCACCCGGCCTGACGGCGCCGCGCTGGATCTGGGTGCCCTCCATCGCCCCCTCGGGCATGACCTTTTATCAGGGAACCCTGTTCAAGGGGTGGCAGGGGGACTTGCTGGTCGGTGCCCTGCGCGGCCAGGCCCTGTTGCGCCTGCGCCTGGACGGGGACACCATAGTGTCACAGGAGCGACTGTTGACCGATCTGGGGGAGCGGATCCGTACCGTCAAGGAGGGGCCTGACGGTGCCCTCTATCTGCTGACGGACTCAGGCAACGGGCGCCTGCTCAAACTGACCCCATAACATGGGAGAAAGAGAAATGAACGCGCATCGAATGCTGCTGGTGCTCTGCGCCAGCCTCTGGCTGCTGGGTTGCAACACCATTCACGGGATGGGACGGGACATCGAGAAGGCGGGTGAGGTGATCCAGGGCTCCGCCAACCTGACGGACGAGCAAGACACCGGCCGGCACTGATCCCGCCCCGGGGCCATCAGGGGTTGCAACGCCCCCGGCCACTCACTCGCCGCTTGCCACCAGGCTGGCCAGCGGCGCCATGGTCACCCTGACCCCGTGCTGGGCCAGCACCTCGCGGGCACTCTGGGGCAGCTGCTCGTCGGTGATCACCTGATCGATCGCATCCCAGCCCACCACGTTGAAGGTCCCCACCTTGCCATATTTGGACGAGTCGCAGATGAGGATGCGGCTCGCCGCCGACTCCACCACGGCCCGCTTCACCGGCACCTTCTGCTCGCTCGGGGTGGAGATCCCCTGCCCGTCCCAGGAGGAGGCGGACAGGAAGGCGATGTCCAGGTGGAGGTTGCGCAGGAAGTGGGCGGTGGCCTCCCCGGCACAGGACTGGTTCTCGCGAATGACCTGGCCCCCGGTGTGATAGAGGCGGCAGCGGCCGTGCTCGATGAGGTAGGCGCACACCATGAAGTCGTTGGTCACTATCATCAGGTCTTCCCGCAGGGCCAGCTCCCGGGCCAGCTCCAGGGAGGTGGTGCCAGCATCCAGATAGACGGTGCTGCCCTCGCTCACCTGGGCGGCGGCGAGCCGGGCGATGGCCAGTTTGGCCCCCTGCATCAGGCTGCGCTTGGCGGCGTGGGAGGGCTCGCTCTTGATCCGCTGGGAGAGGCTGACGCCCCCCGAGACGGACAAAACCCGCCCCTGCTCCTCCAGCTTCTGGATGTCACGCCGGATGGTCATGTGGGAGACCTGCAGCCAGTCGGTCAGCTCCACTATGCTGACCACGCCGCGCTCGGCGAGCAGTTGCAGGATACGTTGCTGTCGCTCTACGGGAATCATCTTGCCTCGCACCTCGGGGAAAGGAGGCCCCATTCTACCCCAGTGAGATGGTAAAAAATGATAAATGACCTCGAATGGGCTCACAAATCACATTTATTCACACAAAAGGCATCATTTTTCGATTCAAAAGAATCTCAACTCGCATAAATAACAAAAATTAACACCGGTTAAGTTATTTTTTGTGACACGCGCCTGATATTTCACCGCCACAAGCCTCTACTATCGGCTCATCAGTCGTTATCGAGGAATCACGAGATGAGCACTCCCTATCATGTTGCCGTCATCGGCCTGGGCGCCATGGGCATGGGCGCCGCCCGCTCCTGCCTGCGGGCCGGGCTCACCACCTACGGCATCGATCTCAATGCAGAGGCGCGCAACCAGCTGCAACAGGCCGGTGCCGCCGCCGTCATGGCCGATGCCCGCCCCCTGGCGGAGACGCTCGATGCGGTGTTGCTGCTGGTGGTCAACGCCGTTCAGGTGCGCCGCATCCTGCTCGGCGACGAGGGGCTGGCCCGCCACCTGAAGCCGGGCACCGCCATCATGGTCTCTTCCACCATCGCCGCCGAAGAGGCGAGCACCCTGGCCGCCGAGCTGGCGCAGATGGGGTTGCCGATGCTGGATGCGCCGGTCTCCGGCGGCGCCATCAAGGCCGATGCCGGCGAGATGACGGTGATGGCCGCAGGCTCAGACGCCGCCTTCGACAAGCTGGCCCCGATACTGGATGCCGTGGCCGGCAAGCTCTACCGGGTCGGCAGCGAGCCGGGCCAGGGCAGCACAGTCAAGATCATCCACCAGCTGCTGGCCGGGGTGCACATCGCGGTCGCGGCCGAAGCCATGGCCCTGGCCAGCCGGGCCGGCGTGTCCCTGGATCTCATGTATGACGTGGTCACCCATGCCGCCGGCAACTCCTGGATGTTTGAAAACCGCATGCCCCGCGTGCTCGCCGGCGACTACCAGGCCCGCTCCGCGGTGGACATCTTCGTCAAGGATCTCACCCTGGTGGCGGACACCGCCAAGGCGCTGCGCTTCCCGCTGCCGCTCGCGAGCACGGCGCTGAACATGTTCCTCGGTGCCAGCAACGCGGGCCACGGTCTGGAAGATGACAGCGCCGTCATCAAGATCTTCTCAGGCATCACCCTGCCGGGTCAGGAGGAGCAGTCATGAAACTCGGAGTCATCGCAGACGACTTCACCGGCGCCACCGACATCGCCGGTTTCCTGGTGGAGAACGGCCTCTCCACCATCCAGTTTGCCGGCATCCCGGCTGAGGCGGATCTGACCGGGGTCGACGCCGTGGTGATCAGCCTCAAGAGCCGCTCCTGCCCCGCCGATGAGGCAGTGCGCGACTCCCTGGCGGCCCTCGACTGGCTCAAGGCCCGCGGCTGCCCGCGCATCTACCAGAAGTACTGCTCCACCTTCGACAGCACGGCAACGGGCAACATCGGCCCGGTCACCGACGCCTTGCTGGCCGCGCTGGAGAGCAAATTCACCCTGATCTGCCCGGCGCTGCCGGTCAACGGTCGCACCGTCTATCAGGGCAACCTCTTCGTGGGGAACCAGCCGCTGGCCGAGTCCGGCATGCGCCACCACCCCATCACCCCCATGCAGGACAGCAACCTGCTGCGGCTGATGGAGGGGCAGGCCCAGGGCCGCGCCGGTCTGGTGCCGTTCAATACCATAGCGCAGGGTGCCGCCGCCATTGCCGACGCCTTCGAGCAGCTAGCACAAGCTGGTGTGCGCTACGCCGTGGTCGACACCCTGACCGAACAGCACCTGCTGGACATCGCCACCGCCGCCCTCGACATGCCCCTGGTGACCGGCGGCTCCGGCCTCGCCATCGGGCTCGCCCGCCGGCTTGGCAGCGGGGATCTGCAGGGTGCCCGCGAAGCGGGCTGGCCCAGAGGCACCCGCGCTGCGGTGCTGTCGGGCTCCTGCTCCGAGATGACCAACCGTCAGGTGGCCCGCTATCGCCAGCATGCTCCTGCCCTGGCGCTGCAGGTGGAAGCCTGCCTCACCAACCCGGATTACCCGGCCGAGCTGGCACGCTGGGTACAGGCACAGCCGCGCACCCCGGCGCCGCTCGTCTACGCCACCACCAGCCCGGCGGAACTGGCTCGCATTCAGGAGACCCACGGCCAGCAGGCGGCCAGCGACGCGGTGGAACACTGCTTTGCCCGCCTCGCCTGCCTGCTGCAGGAGGCCGGGGTGGATCGCTTCATCATCGCCGGTGGCGAGACCTCGAGCCGGGTCACCCAGGCCCTCGGCGTCAAGGCGTTCCACATAGGCCCGCAGATCGCCCCCGGTGTGCCCTGGGTGCGGGCCATCGACGCTCCCCTCTCCCTGGCACTGAAGTCCGGCAATTTCGGGAGCGACGACTTCTTCGACAAGGCTCAGGAGTACTTCCATGACTGAACAGGCACTGCGCGACACCATGGTGATGCTGGGGGCCTCCCTCTTCCAGCGCGGTTATGCCACCGGGGGCGCCGGCAACCTCTCCGCCATGCTGCCGGACGGCACCCTGATCGCCACCCCGACCGGCTCCTGCCTGGGACGTCTGAGCGCCGACAGGCTCTCCCACGTCAACCTGCAGGGGGAACACCTGGGGGGGGATCGCCCCTCCAAGGAGGTGGCCTTCCACCTCGCCATCTACCACAACAATCCGGACTGCCGGGCCGTGGTGCACCTGCACTGCACCCATCTGACCGCCCTCTCCTGTCTGGAAGGGCTGGATCCGGCCAACGTCATCCGCCCCTTCACTCCCTACTACGTGATGCGGGTCGGCCAGTTGCCGCTTATCCCCTACTACAAACCGGGGGATGCCCGCATCGCCGAGGAGCTGGGGCGCCGCGCCCCCGAAGGCAACGCCTTCCTGCTGGCCAACCACGGCCCCGTGGTGACGGGCAAGGATCTGGTGGATGCGGTCAACAACATGGAGGAGCTGGAGGAGACGGCGCGCCTGGCACTGATGCTCCATGGCCAGTCCATCCGCTACCTGAGCGAACCCGAAATTGATGAATTGAGGAGGATGAAACCATGAGCAAGTTTGCCGCCAATCTCACCATGCTGTTTACCGAGGTGCCGTTTCTGGAGCGCTTCGCCGCCGCCCGCAACGCAGGCTTCGAGGCGGTGGAGTTCCTTTTCCCCTACGAGTGGCCGGCCGCCGAACTGGGCCGCCGCTTGCGCGAGCAGGGGCTCTCCCAGGCCCTGTTCAACATGCCGCCGGGCAACTGGGGCGCGGGGGAGCGCGGCATGGCCGCCATCCCGGGGCGGGAAGCGGAGTTTCGCGGCCACCTGCCAACCGTGCGTGACTACGCCCTGGCGCTCGGCTGCACCAAGGTGCACGCCATGAGCGGCATCGTGGACCCGGCACATAGCCTCTCGGCCCACCGCCAGACCCTGATCGACAACATCCGCTTCGCCGCCGACTTCCTGGCTGCGGACGGCATCAAGGTACTGCTCGAGCCGCTCAACGATCGGGATGTCCCCGGCTACTTCCTGGCCCACCAGCTCGACGCCCTGGCCCTGGTGCAGGAGATAGACAGACCCAACGTGGGGGTGCAGCTCGACCTCTATCACGCCCAGATCATGGACGGGGATCTCACCCGTCTCATCGGCAAGCTGGGCCCGGCCATCGGCCATGTCCAGATCGCCTCGGTACCGGATCGCCACGAACCGGACGAAGGGGAGATCGCCTACCCGCACCTGTTCAAGGCGCTGGCGCAGGCGGGCTACCACGACTGGATAGGCTGCGAATACAACCCCAGAGCCGGCACCCGGGAAGGGCTGGGCTGGCTGACACAACAATAACGACCCTGAACATGAACGAGTCTGAGGATAACAAGATGCAGATCATCATCACCGGCGGCGGTGGCTTCCTGGGCCAGAAACTGGCCCGGGCCCTGCTGCAAGGCCCCCACCCCTTCACCGAGCTGCTGCTGGTGGACATCCAGCAGCCGCAATCCCCCCTGCCGGACCCCAGGGTTCGCTGCCTGCGGGCCGACCTCACCGAACCCGGTGTCGCCGAGTCCCTCATCAGCGAGCGGACCGCCGTGGTCTATCACCTGGCCGCCATCGTCAGCAGCCACGCGGAGCAGGACTTCGATCTGGGCTGGAAGGTCAACCTGGACACCACCCGCACCCTGCTGGAGGCATGCCGCCATGCCCGCCCCGGCATCCGCTTCGTCTTCACCAGCTCCCTCGCCGTCTATGGCGGCCCGCTGCCGGAGCTGGTGAATGACGGCACCGCGCTGACCCCCACCTCCTCCTACGGCGCCCAGAAGGCCATGGGGGAACTGCTGGTCAACGACTACAGCCGCAAGGGCTTCGTCGACGGTCTGGTATTGCGCCTGCCCACCATCTGCGTGCGGCCGGGCAAGCCAAACCGCGCCGCCTCGTCGTTCGTCAGCAGCATCATCCGCGAGCCGCTGCAAGGGGAGAGCGCCCTCTGCCCGGTGAGCCCGGATCTGCGCCTCTGGCTCTCCAGCCCCGCCACCGTGGTCGCAAACTTCCTGCTGGCGGCCAGGCTTCCCGCCACCGGTGACGCCCGCAGCATCAACCTGCCCGGCATCAGCGTGACCGTCGGCGAAATGCTGGAGGCCCTCGCCAGAGTCGGGGGGCAGGTGGCTCTGGATCGGGTGCAGTTTGCCGCCGATCCGGCCATCGAGCGCATCGTGGCCAGCTGGCCGGGACGCATCGACAACCAGCGGGCCTGCGCCCTCGGCTTCGCGGCAGACAGGACGTTTGCCGACATCATCGACAGTTTCATCACCCATGACATGCAGGAGGCATCATGAGCGACATCCCTACCCCCATCATTGGTCTCATCATCGCGGTCTTCGTGCTGGTGTTTCTGGTCATCCGTACCCGGGTGCACGCCCTGATCGCCATGCTGGCGGCGGCCTGCATCGCCGGGATCACCGGCGGCATGACCATCGACAAGACCCTCACCGTGATCACCCAGGGCTTTGGCTCCACCCTTGGCAGCATCGGCATCGTCATCGGCCTCGGGGTCATGATGGGTCGCCTGCTTGAGGTGTCGGGCGCCGCCGAACAGATCGCCTACAGCTTCATCAAGTGGCTCGGCAAGCGCCGCGAGGAGTGGGCCCTGGCCATCACGGGCTATATCGTCAGCATCCCCATCTTCGTGGACTCCGCCTTCGTCATCCTCTATCCGGTTGCCAAGGCGCTGGCAAAAAGCGGCAAGCGCTCCCTGCTCACCCTGGGAGTGGCGCTCGCGGGCGGCCTGGTGGTGACCCACCACACGGTACCGCCGACCCCAGGCCCGCTCGGTGTCGCCGGCCTGTTTGGCGTGGACATCGGTGCCATGCTGCTGACCGGCATGGCCCTGGCCATCCCCTGCGTGCTCGGCATCGTCTTCTACGCCCAGTGGCTCGACAAGAAGTACCCCGAGTTCGGTGCCCAGACGGCCCAGACCCCGGACGAACTGCAGGCCACCTACGAGCAGTACATCAAGGAGAAGGAGGGCAAGACCCTGCCGAGCCTGACCCTGTCGCTGCTGCCGATCCTGGTGCCCATCGTGCTCATCTTCGTGAAGGCCATCTTCACCACCCTGGCCACCCTGGAGGGCATGGATGGCCTGATGGCAAATCCGCTGGTGCAGGGCGTCAACTTCATCGGCACCCCCATCATCGCGCTGGCCATCAGCGTGCTGCTGGCGGTCTATACCCTGGTGCCGCACATGGACAGGCACGCCACCGCCGCCCGCCTGGAAGAGGGGCTGCAATCCGCCGGCATCATACTGCTGGTGACCGGTGCCGGCGGGGCGCTGGGGGCCGTGCTGCGCGACAGCGGTGCGGGCCAACAGCTGGCTGAACAGATCGCCCAGCTGCCCATCTCCCCCATCCTGATCCCCTTCATCGTGGCGACCCTGGTACGCCTCATCCAGGGGTCCGGCACCGTGGCCATGGTGACGGCGGCTTCCATCTCCGCCCCCATACTGGCGCAGATCCCCGGGGTCAACATGCTGCTGGCCGCCCAGGCCGCCACCATGGGGTCGCTCTTCTTCGGTTACTTCAACGACAGCCTGTTCTGGGTGGTCAACCGCATGATGGGCATCTCGGACGTGAAGCAGCAGATGATCGTCTGGTCCATCCCAACCACCATCGCCTGGGCCATCGGCGGCACCGGCGTCGCCCTGCTGAACCTGATGTTCGGCTCCGGCGGTACCTGGTTCGACCCCGTGCTGCCGCTGCTGGTGCTGGCGCTCATCGTCTGGTACGTCAAGGGCCAGTCCCTGGCTCCGGTGGCCGACGCCATCCCGAGCCGGGAGTCATAATCCCGGGCGCCACGGCAACGCTGTGTGACGAGGGCCAGTCTGCTAGACTGGCCCTCTTTTTCGTTCATTCATCTTGCAAAGGAGTGTTGGATGTCTGCGTCTTCCTGGTGGGACAAGTCCACCGGCTTCGCCCTGCTCACCATCTTGCTGTGGGCCTCCCTCGCCGCGCTCACCTCCCGGATCACCAGCGTCTCGCCCCTGGTGCTGGTGGGGCTGGTGCTGCTGTTCTGCGGGGCGGGCACCCTGCCATTCTGGCGTCAGTGGCGCGCCAGCCCCCTCACCTGGCTGGTGACCATCACGGCCCTGCTGCTCTATCACCTGCTGCTGTTCACAAGCTTTCGCCACGCCCCCGTGCTGGAGGCGAACCTCATCAACTACCTCTGGCCGCTTTGCATCATCCTGTTCACCCCACTGCTGCTGCCGGGCCATCCCCTGAACCTGCGCCACCTGCTGGCCGGGGCCCTGGGTCTCGCGGGGTCGGTGCTGGTGATGGTCGATGGCAGCCTGCAGCTGCAGCAGGCGCACCTGCCGGGGTACCTGCTGGCCCTCGGCGCCGCCATCGTCTGGGGCGCCTACTCCGTGCTCTCCCGCCGCCTGCCCCCCGCGCCGGCGGTGGTGACGGCCGCCGCCTGCCTGCCCGCCGGGCTCCTGGCCCTGCTGCTGGCCTGGATGCTGGAAGGCCCCTTGCCCTTCGACCAGATCCCGACCGCGGACTGGCTGCTCATTGCCGGGCTCGCCCTCGGTCCCATGGGAGCGGCCTTCGTCACTTGGTATCTGGCGCTGCGTGACGGGGATCCTCGCCGCATCGGCGCGCTCGCCTACCTCACCCCCTTGCTGAGCACCCTGCTGCTGGTCTGGCTCAACGGCGAAGCGCTCACCCCGCGCCACCTGCTGGCGGGGGCCCTCATCATGGGCGGCGCCCTGCTCGGTCTGCTGGTGAAAAACCCCAAGACTCAGCCAGTTGCAGAGCCTCTGTCATAAAAACGCCATCAGGCCTGCTTAAGCTCGCGCCCATTGCGTGATTCAAGCAGGAATCTGATGTGAAAATTGCCCACTATGCCTCCCTCTCCTCTCTCGTCTTGCTGCTGGTGGCCGGGGTGCAGGCCGCCGCCCTCTATCAGGGGTGGCAGCAGTTCAATCGGGCCGAACAGGCCCAGCGCCAGCAGGAGCAGCTGCAACGGCAGCTGAGCGGCCCGCTGCAGGGGGCCCTTCGCGACTACCTCGGCAGCGGGGATCCCCTGCGCCTGGCCCAGGCCCAGGGGGTGCGCCAGCAAGCGCTGGCGCTGCTGTCCAGCCTGGAGGATCCCCAGACCCAGCCGCTAAACGCCCGGCTTGAGCAGATGGGCGCACGCATCGACGGCGACTACCTGGCGGCGGGCAAGCTGTCGGGCAACAGCCAGTGGCTCCTGCAAAATGCCGAGAACGAACTCGCCGCCCACGCCCGTACCCTGCTGCGCTATGGCCAGCAGGGGGCTGCCACCCAGGGCGCCGATCCCGCGCTCGCCGAACAGTATCGCCAGGGCGCCGCCGACGTCCTGGCCGCCCTGCCAGCCCTCGCCCACCAGCGCCAGAACTACATGGAGCAGGCGAGCGCCAAGCGCCTCGAAGGGCTGCGCTTCGAGCTCGCCGCCCTGCAAAAGCAGGCGGACGCTCTGGCGGCCCTGCCGAGTCTGAACCTCTTCGAG
>ENA-OWLM01000045-OWLM01000045.1-metagenome-genome-assembly--contig:-NODE-45-length-43747-cov-3.750893_pt1 | contig 43747 bp, 41 predicted proteins | sample MGYA00245349_ERZ651102 | MGnify/ENA primary metagenome ERZ651102 (study PRJEB26857, sample SAMEA4031759) | metagenome | biome: human; feature: oral; material: saliva | place: Philippines | collected 2014 | study... | reverse complement strand
GCTTATTTTACTGTTTTTGTTGAATAATTAATCAGATTTTTCTCGCACGCCTTTACAATCGCTGAAGCGCCCGCCGTTTGTACTCTCGTCTTTTTACTTTGTTCTGCATCAAATAAATCGCAAACATGTTTGATGCAAATCACTATATGTAGCACTTAAAATGCACGCCGACCCAACATCTTGTATTTATCGTCTACTATTCCAACAACAAGACGGCGCTTACGCTGGCCGGAATTGTGGATAACACGAGCTGGGAACGCGGGAAGTCTTTGGCCCGGCGGGGAATACGCCCGGTGAATACTTCTCCACCTCTGTGGATAACCTGTTTTCAAAAATGGAGTGATCATGACACCGCATGTGATGAAACGTGATGGCTGTAAAGTGCCGTTTAAATCAGAGCGCATCCAGGAAGCCATTCTGCGTGCAGCTAAAGCAGCGGGAGTCGATGACGCAGATTACTGCGCCACCGTCGCAGAAGTCGTTAGCAGCCAGATGAACGAACGCAGCCAGGTCGATATCAACGAGATCCAGACCGCGGTTGAGAACCAGCTGATGGCGGGGCCTTACAAGCAGCTGGCGCGCGCCTACATTGAGTACCGTCACGATCGTGACGTGCAGCGTGAGAAGCGCGGTCGTCTGAACCAGGAGATCCGTGGCCTGGTCGAGCAGACTAACTCCGCCCTGCTCAATGAAAACGCCAACAAAGACAGTAAAGTGATCCCGACCCAGCGCGACCTGCTGGCCGGTATCGTCGCCAAACACTATGCCCGTCAGCATCTGCTGCCGCGCGACGTGGTGTCCGCGCACGAGCGCGGTGAGATCCACTACCACGACCTCGACTATTCGCCGTTCTTCCCGATGTTTAACTGCATGCTGATCGACCTGAAGGGCATGCTGACCCACGGTTTTAAAATGGGTAACGCCGAGATTGAACCGCCTAAGTCGATCTCCACGGCCACCGCCGTCACCGCGCAGATTATCGCTCAGGTTGCCAGCCACATTTATGGCGGCACCACCATTAACCGCATTGATGAAGTGCTGGCCCCGTTCGTGACGGCAAGCTTCAACAAGCATCGTAAAACGGCCGAGGAGTGGCAGATCCCGGACGCGGACGGCTACGCGCACTCCCGCACCGAGAAAGAGTGCTACGACGCCTTCCAGTCGCTGGAATATGAAGTGAACACGCTGCACACCGCCAACGGCCAGACGCCGTTTGTGACCTTCGGTTTTGGTCTGGGCACCAGCTGGGAATCACGCCTGATCCAGCAGTCCATCCTGCGCAACCGCATTTCCGGCCTCGGCAAGAACCGCAAAACGGCGGTGTTCCCGAAACTGGTGTTCGCCATCCGCGACGGCCTGAACCACAAGTTTGGCGATCCGAACTACGACATCAAACAGCTGGCGCTGGAGTGCGCGAGCAAGCGCATGTACCCGGATATCCTGAACTACGATCAGGTCGTCAAAGTGACCGGTTCGTTTAAAACGCCGATGGGCTGCCGCAGCTTCCTCGGCGTGTACGAAGATGAAAACGGCGAGCAGATCCACGACGGGCGTAACAACCTGGGCGTCATCAGCCTGAACCTGCCGCGCATCGCGCTGGAGGCGAAAGGCAATGAAGCTGAATTCTGGAAACTGCTGGATGAACGCCTGCAGCTGGCGCGTAAGGCGCTGATGACCCGCATTGCGCGTCTGGAAGGGGTCAAGGCCCGCGTGGCGCCAATCCTCTATATGGAAGGGGCCTGCGGCGTGCGCCTGAAGGCGGACGATGACGTGTCGGAGATCTTCAAAAACGGTCGCGCGTCCATTTCGCTGGGCTATATCGGTATTCACGAAACCATCAACGCCCTGGCGGGCGATACGCATATGTACGACAGCGAGGCTCTGCGCGAAAAAGGCATCGCCATCGTTCAGCGCCTGCGCGACGCGGTAGACCAGTGGAAAGAGGAAACCGGCTACGGATTTAGCCTCTACAGCACGCCGAGCGAGAACCTGTGCGACCGCTTCTGCCGTCTGGACACCGCCGAGTTCGGGATTGTGGAAGGCGTGACCGACAAAGGGTATTACACCAACAGCTTCCACCTCGACGTGGAGAAAAAGGTGAACCCGTACGACAAGATCGACTTCGAAGCGGCCTATCCGCCGATCGCCAGCGGCGGGTTCATCTGCTACGGCGAGTACCCGAACATTCAGCACAACCTCAAGGCGCTGGAAGACGTGTGGGATTACAGCTATCAGCACGTGCCGTATTACGGGACCAACACGCCAATCGACGAGTGCTATGAGTGCGGCTTTACCGGTGAGTTCGAGTGTACGAGCAAAGGCTTCACCTGCCCGAAATGCGGCAACCACGATGCGGCCCGCGTCTCCGTGACCCGTCGCGTGTGCGGCTATCTCGGCAGCCCGGATGCGCGTCCGTTTAACGCCGGCAAGCAGGAAGAGGTGAAGCGCCGCGTCAAGCACATGTGAACGCAGTGGCGATGTAGCACCGGCCCCTGACTCCAGGGGCCATTTTCATGGGGGGCGGCCCCTGGCGCCGTCCCGTGAGGAGAGCAGGAAACAAGCGATGCACTACCACCAGTACTATCCGGTCGATGTGATCAACGGTCCCGGCACCCGCGCTACCCTGTTCGTGTCGGGCTGCGAACACCAGTGCCCCGGCTGCTACAACCAGAGCACCTGGCGGCTCGATGGCGGCAAACTGTTCGATCAGGCCATGAGCGATCGCATCATTGCGGATCTCAATGACACCCGCATCAAGCGGCGGGGGCTGTCGCTCTCCGGCGGCGATCCGCTCCACCCCGCCAACGTGCCTTTTGTGCTGGCGCTGGTGCAGCGGGTGCGCGCCGAGTGCCCGGGCAAGGACATCTGGTGCTGGACCGGCTATCTGCTCGGCGAGCTCAGCCCGGCCCAGCGGGAGCTGGTGGCCTTGCTGGACGTGCTGGTGGACGGCAAGTTCGAGAAGGGGCTGGCGGATCCCGGCCTGCTGTGGCGCGGCAGCAGCAACCAGATCATTCACCACCTCGATGCATGGCGGGCGCAACAGGGGCAAGGCATCCCCTGTCAGGTTTGCAGTTGAGGCCCGGGATGTTTATGGTTAGCCCATTCCAATCCCTGCGACATCGTTACGAGGAGATGCGCGATGAACAATCTGCTCAAGATCCTGCTGGCCATTTTTCTGCCCCCGGTCTGCGCCTTTATCCAGGTGGGCTTCAGCCTGCATTTCTTGATCAACATAGTGCTGACCCTGCTCGGCGGTCTGCCCGGCATGGTCCACGCGCTCTGGCTGGTGGTGAGCGACAAGCGCGGCTGATCCGCCCGATTGAAAAAGGCCAACCCTGGGGTTGGCCTTTTTGTTGCCCGCCAGATGGGGGCTTCCCGTATGAGCCCTTTCATCTGACACTGGCACGCCGTTCAAGGAGCCGAACGGTGCAACGAAGAGGGAGTGTCGAGTGCGTTTGAAGGTGTTGTTGCTGTGGGCCAGTCTGGGCCTGCTGGGGGGCTGTGCCAGCCCGAGTCCGACCGTGAAGCTGAACCAGCCTCCGGTGGATGTCACCTGGGAAGCGCTGCCCAGATACTGGGTGCTGGTGGGGGACATAGGCGTCTTCCGCCCGGTCGGGGGGCTGCCGGAGAAGCGGCCGGTCAAGGGGTATGTGACACTCCGCTATCTCATCGATTCCAATGGCAATCTGTTCAGCCCTGAAGTCCTGGCATCCGAGCCCCCCGGCGTGCTGGATCTCATCGCCATCTCCGGGCTGGCGAAGATGCGCTACCGGGCATCCGATCAGAATCCACAAGCCATTCCGGCTCGGGTTGAGGCCCGATTCGAAGTCGAAGTGAAATGACAAACACCCCGGCCTGGCCGGGGTGTTGCGTGTCTGCAATGCGCCATGGCGGCGCCAGGCTTACTGCTCCTTGCAGTCGTTGTAGCGGCTCTGCCACTCCCCGGCCTCATCGCGCATCTCGACGAACCCCTCCTTGCCCTTGTTCCACCAGACCACCTCGTGATCGTCGGTGTAGCGGGCGCCGGAGGCGGAGACGGCCTGGGGCAGGGTGTAGTCCTTGCCATCGGGCAGGGCGAGCTTGACGAAGTTCAGACTCTCGTCCGAGAGGGAGAAGTAGCGTACCTGCACCTTCTGGTTCTGTTCGCACAGGTAGGTGACGGTATCCCCGCCGGTGACACCCAGCTTGCCGGTACCCAGATCGCAGCCGCTGAGCAGGGTCAGGGCCCCGGTTCCCAGTAGTAAGAGCTTGGCGTGTTTCATGTTGCATCCTTTGATCGGTGTCATATGGCATTGAGCCTAACAGGATGAGGATCAACTGCAACCTCATCAAGGGCCGCCTGCGTCGGGATACGTCCTGCCGGCGGCTGCTCGCGTCATTTCCTGTGCTGCGGGCAAAAAAACGCCCCGGCAGGCAAGCGGGGCGAAAGGGAGCCGTCCTTTGGCTGCAGAAAAGGGTCAATGGCCGAAGCGGGTCGCCTCGAAGTGGTTGAGCAGGCGATGGAGGAGGTAGCAGGCCAGCAGGGTGACGACGATGGCAAAGAGGATGCTGCTCACCCGGTAGAGGGCGCTGAACACCAGATCGTTGCCCGGCGTCAGGTACTGGCCGAACAGGATGCCGAGGGTGGTGAGGGCGCCGAAGCCGACCCCGGAGCCGCTCGCCTCCTTCACGTGGGCATGGCTGAACAGCATGGCCCCGAGCCAGAGCAGCGGGGTGACCAGCAGCAGTTGCCCTGACCAGTCGTAGAGCACCAGCTGGCCGACCAGGCCGAAGCTGACCCCGAGCAGGGTGCCCATGGCCCGCTTGCGGGCATAGCCCAGGGCGCCGTTCCAGTGCATGGGGAAGAGCAGCAGCAAGGTGGTGGCCTGGGCCGACATGGAGTCGCGCAGATCGAAGATCTGGAACACCAGGAACGACAGGGTGGCGATGCTGGCACCCAGCAGGGCCTCGTGGCGCATCCGGTGCGGCGCCTTGGGGGAGGGGGTCGGCAGGGGCCTGGCCTCCACGTCCGGGATCAGGGCCGTCATCAGGTAGGCGATGAGGACCGAGAGGACGCTGGCCCAGATGTTGCTGAAGATGAGGTCGTTCAGATCGGTCCCGGGGTAGCTGGCAAAGTGCAGCATGATGCTGAGGCTCAGCACCCCGTTGGCACCGAACAGGAACAGGCTGCCCCGGGACATGGCGGCGAAACGGTAGAGGAACAGCAGGAAGACGATGGGCAGCATGAGCCCGGGGTGTCCCCCGAACAACCCGCCGAGCAGCCCCACCTCCAGCCCGCACATCACGGAGGAGGCGATGAGCTGGCGGGCGGCATGGCCGTTCATCACGGGGATCATGCCGAGCAGCAGCACAGGGGTGACGGTGAAGAAGACCCCGTTGCTCCAGCCGAAGATCTTGCACAGCACAAACCCCAAAGTGCAGCCAAAGGCGATGCGCAGGCACTGGCGCAGTTCATTGGCGGTGAGGGGTCTGTGCCACAGGTTCATGGTCGTCATCTCAGTAGATGTAGTGGAGCAGGCTGAGGAGGCGGATCTGGCCGCGGGCAAACAGGGCGCTCAGGGAACCCTCCGGCAGCAGCTGGACGGTGGCACGGGCCCCGGCCGGCAAGTGAGCGGGCAGCTGCTCCAGGGTCAGGTGCAGGCGCAGGCGCTGGGCATCGCGCACCCAGCGATCCGATTCGACCGGCGCCGCCAGGGTGCCGTTGGCATCGAACTGGCCGGCGCTGACCCCGGCATCCAGGCTGGCGACGCGGGCCGGGTAGAGGCGGCCGGGTTCACCGTCGAAGGCGATCAGGGCCTGGCTGCCCGGGCTGATGTGGCGCAGGCTCTTCTCGCGAAAATCGGCGATCACGTCCACCTGTTCGGAGACCAGGGCCAGCAGGGGGGAACCCGCGTTGGCCACGCTGCCCGGCTTGAGTTGCAGGTTGGTGATGATGCCATCCTGACTCGCGTGGACCCGGCTGTAGGCGAGGTTGAGCTCGGCCTGGGCGAGGCGGTTGCGGGCCTGGCGCAGCAGCAGGTTGTCGTCGCCGGGCAAGCCCCGGTTGACGCGCGCCTGCTCCACCCGGGCCTGGCTGCCGATCAGGTTGGCCCGGGCGGTGCGGGCAGCGCTGTCGGCGTCGTCCTTCTGTTGTTCCGACACCATGTGGCGGCGGTAGAGGGCGTCGATGCGCGCCGCTTCCCGCTGCTTCTGGTCGGCCTGGGTCTGCAGGGAGCTGTACTCCGCCTCATTGGCGGTCAGGGTGGCGTCCAGCTGGCGGTTCTGCTGCTGGGCCTGATCCAGGGCGAGCCTGGCCTGCTCGACCGCGAGCTCGAAGGGGACGGGGTCGAGGGCAAACAGCAGATCCCCCTGCTTGACGTGCTGGTTGTTCGTCACGGCCACCTCGGTCACCTTGCCGCTGACCTGGGGCGCCATCTTGGTGACGACGCGGGTCGCCATGGCCTGGGGCGTCAGGGGCATCTTGATGTCGGCCAGCAGGAAGTAGCCAAACACCAGGGTGAAGCAGACGATGGCCCACTTTATCCAGCGTTTGAATTGTTGATCCGGGGTCATCTCATTCTCTCTCTTCGTGATGTGCGGCTATCTTGCCGAGGGCATTGGTGGAGATGCGGTGCACAATGTCTTCAAACTGGGACAGCTCCTGCTGGCTGATGCCGACGAGCAGCTCCCGGCGGATCTCCATGATGCGATCCTCGATCTGGTCGAGCAGCGCCTTGCCGGCCGGGGTCAGGGTGACGATGCGGGCCCGCTTGTCCTGGCTGCAGCAGTGGCGCTCGATCAGCCCCTGCTCCTCCAGCTGACCCAGGGTCCGCATCAGGGAGGGGAGTTCGATCTCCAGGGCCTCGGCCAGGGTCTTCTGGCTGAGGTGGCCGCCGAGCCGGCTCAGCTTCCACAGGGCGGTCCAGCGGGGGTGAGTCAGCCCCAGGGGCGCCAGTTCCAGGTCGGCCACGGTGCGCCACAGCCGGTGCAGGCGCCCCAACTGTTCGGCGAGGGAGAGCTCTCGCAACATCGCCAGATCCTTTCCCATGACGGGCTCCTCATTTACTTAGCTTGCGAAGCATTATAATTGTTTCGCAGGCTAAGTAAATAGTGTGATACAGGTCACGTTCAGTTTTTGGGGGCGGAGGGGCCGGGAATGGTGCTTAAGGTTTCAATGTTTTTATATGGCTTTGTAAGGCCGCTAACCGACAGTGTCCGGGGGGAGCAGTAGAGTGGCGCCACACCACAATGCTGGAGCATAACAATGACAAACCTCTCTACCTCACGCGCACAGGTCAAGTCCCCCTGGGGCGACCAACAGATCGCCGGCATGCCCATGATGATCTTCCTCGGGCTCGCCACCTGCGTCCTCTTCTCGGGCTGGAACGGCTCCCTGCCGCTGGGCATGGTCGGCGCCCTGGCGCTGATGTTCGTCCTCGGCACCCTGCTGACCGAGCTCGGCGAGCGTATCACCCCCATCCGTGAATACCTGGGGGGCGGCACCATACTCGCCATTTTCGGCGGCGCTGCCCTGTTCGAATATGGCGTCATGCCGGCCGAGGCGGGCCAGGTGATCACGAACTTCATGAAGGAGGGGGGCTTTCTCAACTTCTTCATCGCGAGCCTGGTGACCGGCTCCGTGTTCGGCATGAGCGGTGCCCTGCTCAAGAATGCCGCCATGCGCTACCTGCCGGTGATCCTGGGGGGCGTGGTGCTGGCGCTGGTGAGCGTCGGCCTGGTCGGCGTGCTCCTGGGTTACGGCTTCAAGAACGCGGTGCTGCTCATCGGCCTGCCCATCATGGGCGGTGGCATGGGGGCCGGCGCCGTGCCGCTGGTGGAGATCCTCTCCGGGCCGCTGCAGATGTCGAGCGCCGATCTGCTGTCGCGCATGGTGCCCGCCGTGGTGATCGCCAATACCCTGGCCATCCTGGTGGGCTCCCTGCTGGCGCGCCTCGGCCGCCGCTACCCCTCCCTGACCGGCAACGGCAAGCTGATGGTGAAAGAAAGCACCGACAGGGTGGCCGAGGAGAAGGCGCAGGCACCGACCCTGGAGAGCCTGGGGCTCGGCCTCTTCATCAGCTCCAGCATGTTCGTGCTGGGCTCCTTGCTCGGCAACTTCATCCCCATGCACCCCTTCGCCCTGATGATCCTGGCGGTGGCCATCATCAAGGTGAGCGGCCTGCTGCCACGCCGCTACGAGCAGGCGGCCGCAGACTGGTACCAGTTCGTGGTGGGCAATCTCACCCCCTCCCTGCTGGTGGGCATCGGGGTCGCCTACACCAGCATTCCCGAGCTCATCGGCGCCTTCTCGGTCAACTACTTCATCATGGTGCTGACGACAGTGGTGGGGGGCGCCCTGGGAGCGGCCATCGTGGGCCGGATGATCGGCTTCTATCCCATCGAGGCGGCCATCACCGGCGGCCTGTGCATGGCCAACATGGGGGGGACCGGCGACGTGGCCGTGCTGTCGGCGGCCCAGCGCATGACGCTGATGCCGTTCGCCCAGATCTCGTCCCGTCTCGGAGGGGCCTTCATGCTGATCCTGGCCACCCTCATCATCTCCCTGCTGGCATAAGGAACAGACAATGAACGACACCATGATGGGCACCAGCTTGCCCTATGCCGAGCGCAAGCGTCAGGGCCTGATGGGGCGCATGCCCCACAAGGAGGAGTCCCTCTCCCAGCAGCGGCGCCGGATCTACCGTTTGGTCAGTGCCATGCAGAGCCCCTTCGATCAGCACCTGCTGCTGCGCCAGCTGCAGGAGGACAACCCTGTGCTCTTCTACGATCTCGTGCGCCACCACCTGCCCGAGCTCCTGCCCATCATCTACACCCCGGTGGTGGGGGAGGCGTGCCAGCGCCACAGCGATCTCTATCTGCGCAGCCACGGTCTCTACCTCTCCTGGCACGACAGGGACGATCTGGACGACATCTTCGCCAGCGTGGAGCAGGAGGTGGACGTCATTGTCATCTCCGACGGGGAGCGGGTGCTGGGGCTCGGGGATCTCGGCATCGGCGGCATGGGGATCTGCATCGGCAAGCTGGCGCTCTACAGCGCCGCCGGCGGCATCAACCCGGCGCGCACCCTGCCCCTGTGCGTGGACGTGGGCACCAACAACCCGGAGCTGCTGGAGGACGACTCCTACCTCGGCTGGCAGGCGCCTCGCGTGGACGGGGAGGCCTACTACCTCTTCATGGACAAGGTGGTGGCGGCCATTCGCAAGCGCTGGCCCGGGGTGGTGCTGCAGTTCGAGGACTTCGCCGGCAAGCACGCCGCGAACCTGCTGGCCCGCTATCGGGACGAGCTCTGCATGTTCAACGACGACATCCAGGGCACGGCGGCGGTGGCCTCGGCCTGCGTGCTGGCGGGCTTGCAGCAGGCGGGCAGCCGGCTTACCGACGCCCCTGTGCTCATCGTCGGCGCGGGCTCGGCCGGCTGCGGCATCGCCGCCATGCTGGCCCAGCTGGCGGACAGCCCGGCAGGGATCTGGCTGTTCGATCAGGACGGCCTGGTGTGCCGGGATCGCGCCAGCCTCACCCCGGCCCAGCAGCCCTTCGCCCGCGCGCCTGAGGAGGGAGGGCTGACCCTGCCCGAGCTCATCAGGCAGCGGCGCCCCGGGGTGATCATCGGGGTGAGCGGCCAGGGGGGCCTGTTCGACGAGGCGGTGCTGACGGCCATGGGGGAGGCGTGCGAGCGCCCCGTCATCCTGCCGCTCTCCAACCCCACCCGCAGCGCCGAGGCGACGCCGGAGCAGGTGTGGCAGGCCACCGGCGGGCGGGCCCTGCTCGCCACCGGCAGCCCCTTCCCGCCGGTGGCGGTGGCAGGGGAGATGCGCGGGATCTCCCAGTGCAACAACGTCTACGTCTTTCCCGGCATCGGCCTCGGTGCCTGCGCCGTCAAGGCGCGCCGCATCAGCGACGGCATGCTGCAGGCGGCGGTGCGTGCGGTGGGTGCCTACCCGCTCGCCGAGGGGCGGCTGCTGCCCCCCATCGAGCAGGTGGGGGAGGTGGCGCGCGCCGTGGCCCGGGCCGTGGCGCTCTGTGCCCGTGACGAGGGGCTGGCGGAATTTGCCGGTGATCCTGCCCCCATGATTGACCAGACCTGGTGGCGCCCGCACTATTGGTCCGCCTCCTGACGTTGCAAGGTAACAAGATGAAACTGCGCCACCAGCTAGTCACCCTCTCCCTCGGTCTGTCGCTGCTGCTGATCCTGATCCTGGGGGGCCTGCTCGCGCTCTTCATCCGCCACCTGCTGGAGAGCAACCTGGAGGATAAAGGCAGCGATCTGGCGCGGGTGCTGGCGGCGGATACCCGGGTGGTGCAGGCGCTGCAGCAGGGGCAGGATCCGGGGCTGCGGGACTATGTGCAGGGGATATGCGACCGCACCGACGCCGCCTACATGGTGGTGACGGACGAGCACGCCATTCGCCTGAGCCACCCCTCGCCGGAGCTGGTGGGTGCGAGCTTTCGCGGCGAGGATATCTGGCCGGCGATCCAGGAGCGGCGCAGCTACTGCTCCAGGGACGTCGGCACCCTGGGACCGGCCATCCGCTGCTTCTCTCCCGTCATCGGGGCGGACGGGCGCGCCATCGGCGCCGTGGTGGTGGGCTACCTGATGCGGACGGTGGAGGGCATCTACCTGGAGCGGATCGCCCTGCTCATCAGCGCCATCGGCGCCGTGCTGGGCTGCGGCCTGCTGCTGGCGTTCTGGGTGCAGCATCGGCTGCGCCGCACCCTGCTGGATCTGGAGCCAGAGACCATAGCAAACCGCTTCGCCCAGCAGGATCTGGTGCTGGAGGGCATCTCTGAGGGCATAGTGGCCCTGGATGCGAGCGATCGCATCCGGATGATCAACAGCGCCGCCTTCTATCAGCTGCGCCTGCCCGGCACCGGCCGTCATGCCCTGCTGGGACGCTCCCTGGCAGAGCTGGCCCCCAGCCTGCTGCCGACCCTGACCCAGGAGGGCGGGGTGCGTTTCTCCGTGCAGGGGGAGGACTTCGTCGGTCACTGGCAGGATCTCGGCGGGCGGGAGCCGGGTCGCATGCTCATCTTCAGTCGGCCGGATGGCACCGGCAGCCTCGGCATGCAGGTGACCCACCTGCGCCAGTACGCCGAGATGCTGCGGATCCAGACCCACGAGTTCGCCAACAAGCTGGGCAGCCTCTCCGGCCTGCTGCAGCTTGGCCACGTGGATCAGGCGGTGGAGCTCATCCAGCAGGAGAACGAGGCCTGCCAGACCATGCTCCAGGATGTGCTGCGGACCATAGAGAACAAGCCGGTGGCCGGGCTCATCCTCGGCAAGTTCAGCCGGGCGCGGGAGCTGGGGGTCGAGCTGGTGCTGGATCCCGGCTCGGCACTCGGGGAGTATCCGGCGGAGGTATCGGCGGATCTCATCACCTGCCTTGGCAACCTGCTGGACAACGGCCTGCGCGCCGCCTGGGCGAACCGCGCCCATTGCCCCCCCAGGGTGCTGCTCTCCCTCGATGACTTCGGCCGGCGCCTGGTGATCGAGGTGGAGGACAGCGGCGAGGGGGTGGACGAGGCGCTGGCGGACCATTTGTTCGACTACGGCGTGAGCCGTCAGACCGGCGATCATGGCGTAGGTCTCTTTCTGGTCAAGAAGACCGTGGCCCGTCGTGGGGGTGTGATAGAATGGCGGCGCACCGCCGAGCAGACGACACTGTTCGGTATCTATTTGAATAAAAACCAATTGGTGTAAGTCATGAAGCCAATTTTCACGCTGATTATCGAGGATGACGAACGGATCGGCGCCATTCTGGCGGAACTGATCTCCTCGACCCCGGGATACTCATTGCTGGGGCGGGCCGGCAGCCTGGCCGAGGCCGATCTCATGCTGCGCGCTACCGAGCCCCAACTGCTGATCGTCGACATCTCCCTGCCCGATGGCTCGGGCCTGGAGTGGGTCAACCAGCTGCGTCACTACAACCGGGAGGTGTTCGTGGTCATGGTCACCGCCTCCTGCGACGTGGAGACCATACAGCAGGCCCTGAACCTGGGGGTGCAGGACTACATCATCAAGCCGCTGCGGCTGTTTCGCATCCAGCAGAGCCTGGACGAGATACTGACCCTGCACCGGCGCCTGTGCGAGCGCGGCCTGCTGGAGCAGAGCGACCTCGATCGGCTGATGGGCAAGGGGCGGGTGCAGCCGAGGGAGGTGCGCGACACCCCCAAGGGGATCGACGCCATCACCCTGCGCCAGGTGCTGGAGCTGCTGGCGGGGGAGCCCGACAACGCCTTCTCCACCGATACGGTGGCGCTGCGCCTCTCCTTGAGCCGCACCACGGCGCGCCGCTATCTGGAGTTTCTGGAGTCCGAGGACAAGCTGGACGTGGATCTCAACTATGGCCAGCGCGGTCGCCCGGAGCGGCGCTACCACTGGCGGCGCAGCAACTGAGCCGAGGGGCTCGCAAGCCTGCACGCGAGCAACGCAAGACAAAACAGAAAAGGGAGCCAGGGCTCCCTTTTCTGTTGGCCGTGTTCGGGCCCGCCTCAGGCCTCTTCCGCCAGGACGGGGCGGGCTCTTGGCTTGAGCTGGGCGAGCATGACGCCCCCTAGGATGAGGCCACCCCCCAGCAGGTGATAGCCGTGGATGGGCTCCCCCAGGGTGATGACGGCGATGAGCGCCGTGCACAGGGGCATCAGGTTCATGAACACCGAGGTGCGCTCCGGCCCCAGGCTCGCCAGGCCGCGCATCCAGCAGTAGGCGGCAAAGAGGGAGGAGGCGATGCCGGCAAACAGCACCATGCCCCAGCCTTCTCGGGGCACCGCCAGCGACTCGGCGCTGAGGGCGACCGGGACCAGCAGCAGCACCGCCAGCAGGATCTGCAGGTAGAGGTTGAGCCAGGGGCCGAACGGCAGTTGCCAGCGGCGGATCAGCAGGCCATAGAGCGCATAGCTGGCGGCCCCCAGCAGCATCATGCCATCGCCGGGATTGATGCCGGTGTGCAGCAGCGCCTGCGGCTCGCCCTGGCCGAGCAGCCAGAACACCCCGAACAGGGAGAGGCTCATGCCGAGCAACGCTTGCTTGCCGGGGCGCTGACCGAAGAAGAGCGCGCCTTGCAGCAGGGTGAGCAGGGGCAGCAGGGAGCCGATGACCCCCATGTTGGTGGCCGAGGTCGAGTGGGCGGCGTAGTAGGCGAGGCACTGGTAGAGCACCATGCCGAGCAGGGAGAGCACCAGCAGCTTGCCGAACCAGGGGCGGATCTCGCTGCGCCGGCGCCAGAGAGCGGGCAGGCAGAAGGGGCTCAGGGCCAGGGCGGCGATCACCCAGCGGTAAAACGAGATGGCGGCGGGATCCACCACGCCGGCGGCGGCCTTGGAGACCACGGTATTGGCGGCCCAGATCAGGATGGCGAGCAGGGGGAAGAGAATGGGCATAGGCACTCCTTGAGTCGATGGGGAGAGTCTAGCCTTGTCTTGAACGATGCAAGTAGCGTAAATAAGACATGTCATAACCGCTTTGGGACATTTTCCATGGGAAGCCGCACCCTGGCCGAGCAGGATCGCCTGCTGGCCCCCCCCAACCCCCTCTATTTTCGCTACAGCCAGATCCAGGGGGGCAACGCCTGTGCCGAGCACACCCACCCCTGGGGCCAGCTCAGCCTCATCAGTCTCGGGGTCATGGTGGTGGAGGTGGGGGGGCAGCGGCTGGTGGCGCCGCCGGACTACCTCATCTGGGTGCCGGCCAATCTGCCCCACAGCGCCTTCAACGAGCAGACCCTGGATTACACCTCCATCTACGTGAGCCACGCGCTGGCCCCGCGCCTGCCAAGGGAGCCTCAGCTGCTGGCGCTCACCCCCCTGCTGCGGGCCCTGCTGGACGACTTCACCCAGCGCCGGGTCGGCCATCTGGAGGACGAGTGGGACGCCCGCCAGGGTGAACTCTTCATCGAGAAGCTGGCGCGTACCCGCTGCCAGCCGAGCTACCTGCCCCAGAGCCGGGATCGTCTGCTCGCCCCCCTGCTGGCGGCGCTGCAGGCGGCCCCCGAGGACAACCGCACCCTGGCCGAGTGGGCCAGGGCGCTGCACAGCACGGAGCGCACCCTGGCGCGGCACTGCCAGAAGGAGCTTGGCATGAGCCTCGGCCAGTGGCGCACCCGGCTGCGGCTGGTCAAGGCGCTGGACTGGCTGCGGGGCGACATGCCGGTGCAGGAGATCGCCTGGCGCCTGGGCTACACCTCCACCTCGGCCTTTATCGCCATGTTCCAGCGCGAACAGGGCTGCGCCCCCCAGCGCTATCGCCAGCAGCTGGGTCAGCCCGGGTGATCCCGGTGGCAGCCGGACAAAGTTCGGCGGAAAAAGAGAGGGCGCCTGACAGGCGCCCTTTTTATCAGCGATGACCGGCTTAGAAGAAGCCGAGGGGGTTGATGTCGTGGCTCACCAGCAGGTTCTTGGTGTTCTGGTAGTGGTCCAGCATCATCTTGTGGGTCTCGCGACCGATCCCTGATTTCTTGTAGCCGCCGAAGGCCGCGTGGGCCGGGTAGGCGTGGTAGCAGTTGACCCAGACCCGGCCGGCCTGGATGCCGCGCCCCATGCGCCAGGCCAGGTTGCTGTCCCGGGTCCAGAGGCCCGCCCCCAGGCCGTACTGGGTGTCGTTGGCAATGGCCAGCGCATCCGCCTCGTCCTTGAAGGTGGTGACCCCGAGGGCCGGTCCGAAGATCTCCTCCTGGAACACCCGCATCTTGTTCTGGCCGTGGAAGATGGTGGGCTGGATGTAGAAGCCCCCCTCCAGCCCGCTCACCCTGGCCGCGCCGCCGCCGATCAGCATTTTTGCCCCTTCGCCGCGGCCTATTTCCATGTAGCTCAGGATCTTGTCGAACTGCTCGCGGGACGCCTGGGCACCCACCTGGGTATTGGTGTCGAGGGGGTTGCCCTGGACTATGGTGCGGGCACGGGCCAGCACCCTGTCCATGAAGTCGTCATAGATGCTCTCCTGCACCAGGGCGCGGGAGGGGCAGGTGCACACCTCGCCCTGGTTGAAGAAGGTCATCAGCATGCCTTCCACCGCCTTGTCGATGTAGCTGCTCTCGTGCTGCATCACGTCGGCGAAGTAGATGTTGGGGGACTTGCCGCCGAGCTCGACGGTGGAGGGGATCAGCTTGTCGGCGGCGCAGCGCAGGATATGGGCCCCCACCTCGGTGGAGCCGGTGAAGGCGAGCTTCTGGATGCGGTCGCTGGTGGCGAGCGCCTGGCCCGCCTCGGCGCCGAAGCCGTTGACCACGTTGACCACACCGGGGGGCAGGATGTCCTTGATGAGATCCATCATCAGCATGATGGTGACCGGGGTCTGCTCGGCGGGCTTGAGCACGCTGCAGCAGCCGGCCGCCAGCACGGGAGCCAGCTTCCAGGCGGCCATCAGCAGGGGGAAGTTCCACGGGATGATCTGGCCGACCACGCCGATGGGCTCCTTGAAGTGGTAGCTGACGGTATTCTGATCCAGCTCGGCGGCGGAGCCCTCCTGGGCGCGGATGCAGCCGGCGAAGTAGCGGAAGTGATCCACCACCAGGGGCAGATCGGCGGCCAGGGTCTCGCGCACCGCCTTGCCGTTCTCCCAGGTCTCGGCGATGGCGAGCCGCTCTATGTTCTGTTCGATGCGATCGGCGATGCGCAGCAGCAGGTTGCTGCGCTCGGTGACGCTGGTCTTGCTCCAGGCCGGGAAGGCCTTGTGGGCGGCGTCGAGCGCCAGCTCGATGTCGGCGGCGTCGGAGCGGGCCACCTCGCAGAACACGCGGCCATCCACCGGCGAGATGTTCTCGAAATAGCGGCCGGCGCGCGGCGCGACCCAGTCGCCACCGATGAAGTTGTCGTAACGGGACTTGAAGCTGACCAGGGCACCTGCCTGACCGGGAGCGGTATAAATCATCTCATCATCCTTATGTGTGTGGTCCTGACCGGCCGGAGAGGCCGGCTGCACTCCTGCTTTCGCAAGGGGCGTGCCAGAGGGTCTGACCAGCATCACAAAAGTTACAAAAACGTTATCAAACGAGGTGCGGCGGCGTATCTTGATTAACCAGTGACCCCGGCGACGACCACAGGATTGTGCCGTTTCTGGACAGGGGTCGTGACACTGTGCCCTTTGTGAACAGGAGGCGTGATGAGCGAGTTCCCCCAATCTGGTTCCAGCCCGATCCAGCGTTCCTGGCAGCGCTGCCTGCATCAGGGGCTGCACCGCCAGCAGAGCGCCGAGCTGGATCTGCTGCCCCAGGGGGAGCTGTCTGCCCGCCAGGAGGAGCACAGGCTGCTTATCGCCAGCTTCCAGCGCTTCGTGCTGCCGCTGTTTGACCAGCTGCTGGCGGGCCGCCCCTGCCGCCTGCTGCTGTGCGACGGCGAGGGGGCCATCCTGGCCGCCAGCGGTGACGACGGCTTTGCCCGCCACGCCGAGCGGGTCTTTTTGCGCAGCGGCGCCCGCTGGGGAGAGGCGAGTAAGGGCACCAACGCCATCGGCACTGCGCTGGCCGAACAGGGGGAGGTGCAGGTACTCGGCGCCCAGCACTTCTTCGCCCAGCACAGTTTTCTCAGTTGCAGCGCCTGCCCGCTGCTCGGGCCGGACGGCCGCCTGCTCGGGGTGCTCGACATCTCCACCGATGCGGCCCACCACGACGGCGACATGCTAGGCACGGTGCGCCTCCTGGCCATGACCCTGGAGAACGCGCTGCTGACGAGCCAGCCGGGCTGGCTGGTGGATCTCGATCCCCAGAGTTTCTGGTCCGCCCGCCTGCTGCTGGGGGAGGCCGGCGAGCTGCTCGGGGCCAACCGGGCCGGCCGGCTCTGGCTCGGCCAGCACCCCTTCGACGGCAAGCAGTGGTTGCGGGAGGGGCGCGCCCTGCGGCTGGTGCCGGAGCCTGCCTCCCCCCGGCCCCGCAGGCAGGAGGACGCCAGGGAGTTGAAGGCGCCCGGGCAGGTGCCCCTCAAGATGCTGGAGCGCGGCATATCCCTGCTCATCGAGGGGGAGACCGGCAGCGGCAAGGAGCATCTGGTGCGCGATCTCCATCGCCGCTCGAGTCGCCACGAGAAGCCCCTGGTGTGCGTCAACTGCGGCGCCCTGCCGGCGGATCTGGTGGAGGCAGAGCTGTTCGGTTATGTGGGCGGGGCCTTCAGCGGTGCCCGCAGCCAGGGCAGTCAGGGATACCTGCGCGCTGCCCACGGCGGCATCCTGATGCTGGACGAGATTGGCGAGCTGCCGCTCTCGGCCCAGACCCGGTTGCTGCGGGTGCTGCAGGAGCGCGTCGTCACCCCGGTCGGCAGCACGCGCCCCGAGCCGGTGGATTTCTGGCTGGTGTCGGCGAGCCATCGGGATCTGGCGGCCATGGTGGCGGCCGGCACCTTCCGGGAGGATCTCTACTATCGCATCTGCGGCTGGCGCCAGCAGCTGGCCCCATTGCGGGCCTGGCCGACACAGGATCGGCGGGCACTGATCCTGCGCCTGCTGGCCGAGATGGATCCGGCGCTGCAGCTGACCCGGGAGGCCGAGCAGCAGCTGCTGACCCACCCCCTGCCCGGCAACGTGCGCCAGCTCAAGCAGGCGCTGGAGGTGGCCTGCGTGCTGGCGGAGGGAGAGGGCTGGATTGAACTCGCCCACCTCCATCTGCCGGAGGCGACCGCCGTGCCGGCCCCTTCGGGCGAGGGCACCACCTTGCGCGCTCAGAGCCGCCAGCGGGTGCAGCAGACCCTGGCGGAGTGTGGCGGCAACGTGAGCGAGGCGGCGCGCCGGCTCGGCATCAGCCGCACCACCCTCTATCGGGCGTTGCGAGGGGAGGCGTGACACAGGTGTTGTTCACCCGCTTCCCTGGTCAGGCAGGGTCTGCAAGAGACCCGTTTGTTACGGTTTGATTCTTTCACATGGCATGGAGTGCCTTATGACGCGTACCCCCTTCGATTGGCAAGACCCCTTCTTTCTGGATGACCAGCTGAGCGACGAGGAGCGGCTCATCCGCGACGCCGCCCGCGATTACTGTCAGTCCCGCCTGATGCCGAGGGTGCTGGAGGCCAACCGCCGCGAGCAGTTTGATCGCACCATCATGAACGAGCTGGGGGAGCTGGGGCTGCTCGGCGCCACCCTGCCGGAGCAGTATGGCTGCGCCGGGGTCAATCACGTGGCTTACGGCCTCATCGCCCGGGAGGTGGAGCGGGTCGACAGCGGCTACCGTTCGGCCATGAGCGTGCAATCGTCCCTGGTGATGCACCCGATCCACGCCTATGGCGACGAGGCCCAGCGCCAGCGCTGGCTGCCGGGGCTGGCCCGGGGCGAGCTGGTGGGCTGCTTTGGCCTCACCGAGCCGGATGCGGGCTCGGATCCGGGTTCCATGAAGAGCCGCGCCGAGCGGGTCGACGGCGGTTATCTGCTCACCGGCAACAAGATGTGGATCACCAACTCCCCCATCGCCGATCTCTTCGTGGTGTGGGCCAAGCTGGACGGCGAGATCACCGGCTTCGTGCTGGAGCAGGGGATGGCCGGGCTGTCGGCCCCCAAGATCGAGGGCAAGTTCTCCCTGCGCGCCTCCATCACCGGCGAGATCGTGATGGATCGGGTCTTCGTGCCCGAGGCCAACCGGCTGGCCGGGGTGAGCGGCCTCAAGGGGCCGTTCGGCTGCCTCAACAAGGCGCGTTACGGCATCGCCTGGGGGGCGCTCGGCGCCGCCGAGTTCTGCTGGCACGCCGCCCGCCAGTACGGGCTGGATCGCCAGCAGTTCGGTCGCCCCTTGGCCGCCACCCAGCTGTTCCAGCTCAAGCTCGCCAACATGCAGACCGAGATTGCCCTCGGCCTGCAGGGCTGCCTGCGCGCCGGGCGCCTGATGGACGAGGGGCGCTGCCCGGTGGAGCTGGTGTCCCTCATCAAGCGCAACAGCTGTGGCAAGGCGCTGGAGATAGCCCGCATCGCCCGCGACATGCACGGCGGCAACGGCATCAGCGACGAGTTTCACGTCATCCGCCACGTGATGAACCTGGAGGCGGTCAATACCTACGAGGGGACCCACGACATCCACGCCCTGATCCTCGGGCGTGCTCAGACCGACCTGCAGGCGTTCGAGTGATGGGGCCGCTCGCCGGTGTGCGCGTGCTGGATCTCAGCCGCGTGCTGGCCGGCCCCTGGGCCAGCCAGCTGCTTGCCGATCTCGGCGCCGACGTGGTGAAGGTGGAGGCCCCCGGGCGCGGTGATGACACCCGTCACTGGGGTCCGCCCGAGCTGGTGGCGGGGGAGGCGGCCTACTTTCACGCAGCCAACCGGGGCAAGCGCTCCATCGCCCTGGATCTAGCGCGCGACAGAGACACCCTGCTGGCTCTGGTGGACAGGGCCGACGTGGTGATCGAGAACTTCAAGGTGGGGGGGCTCACGCGCTTTGGCCTCGATTATCCGAGTCTCAAGGCCCGCCGGCCTGAGCTCATCTACTGCTCCATCACGGGGTTTGGCCAGGACGGGCCCTGGGCCCAGCGACCCGGTTACGATCTGCTTATTCAGGGGCTGGGGGGGCTGATGAGCATCACGGGTCAACCCGATGGGGTGCCCGGCGGCGGGCCGGTCAAGGTGGGGGTGGCGCTCGTCGACATCCTCACCGGCCTCTACGCCACCATCGGCATCCAGGCGGCCCTGCGCCACCGGGAGCGAACCGGGGAGGGGCAGCAGATCGATCTGGCCCTGCTGGACGTGTCGGTGGCGGTGCTGGCCAACCAGGCGATGAACTATCTCGCCACCGGTCAGGCCCCCGGGCGCCTTGGCAACGGCCACCCCAATATCGTCCCCTACGACGTCTATCCCACCAGCGATGGCCACCTCATCCTCGCGGTGGGCAACGATGGCCAGTTTGCCGCCCTGGCGGCCCTGCTGGGGGAACCCGGGTGGGCGCAGGATCCCGACTTTGCCACCAACGCCGCCCGGGTGCGCCAGCGCCACCGGCTCAACGCCCTGATTGCCGAGCGGCTCTTGGCACGCAGCAGCACCGAGTGGACGGCCATGCTGGAGACGGCCGGGGTCCCGGGCGGCCCCATCCTGACCCTGGATGCCCTGTTCGCCCTCGAGCAGGGGGCGGTGCGCGGCTGGGTGCAGCAGGTGCAGCGCGGTGAGCAGACCTTGCCGACCCTGGCCAACCCGCTCCATCTGTCGGCCACCCCGGTGCGCTACGGACGCGCCTCGCCGGCCCTGGATGGCGACCGGGATGCGGTGCTGCGCGACTGGCTCGGGCAGGGCTGAGCAAGGGCGAGCGAGCCTGCCCGGCGGCAGGATCTGCTCGCCATTGTCCCGGATCGCTGGAGCCAGAGCGACGCGCCCGCTATGATGCGCCCCGTTCATTCATCTGTGGAGGCACCTCCCATGGCACAACATCTTGGCGCCCTGACCCTGCTGGTGGCCGACTATGACGAGGCCATCGCCTTCTTTACCCGGGGGATGGGCTTCGCGCTGCTGGAAGACACTCTGGTCGACGAACCGGGCAAGCCGGGCAAGCGCTGGGTGCGGGTTGCCCCCAGGGGGGCACCCGGTTCCGCCCTGTTGCTGGCGCGGGCAGCCAGCGAGGAGCAACGGGCCGCCATCGGCCGGCAGGGTGGCGGCCGGGTCTTCCTCTTCCTCGAGACCGATGACTTCTGGGGGGACTACGAACGCATGCGGGAATACGGCGTTCATTTCTGTGAAGAACCCAGGTGCGAGCCTTACGGCACCGTGGTGGTGTTCGAGGACATCAGCGGCAACCGCTGGGATCTGTTGCAACGCACTGCTGCCAACTGAATCTGAAAACGTTTATCATCCCGCCCGTCATAAAGTCATAAAAGTGTCACAGAAAGTTCTAATAATTGGCGCACCCATCTTCACAGAGGAGAGAGAAGGGATATGGCTAAGCGAATTCTGGTGGTCGAGGACGAGGCACCGATCCGCGAAATGCTCTGCTTCGTGCTCGAGCAGAAGGGATATGAAACAGTAGAGGCGGAAGACTACGCCGATGGACTGGCAAAGGTGCGCGAGCCTTACCCCGAACTCATCGTGCTGGACTGGATGATGCCCGGTGGCAGCGGCATCCAGTTCATCAAGCAGCTCAAGCAGGATGAGATGACCCGCCAGATCCCGGTGGTGATGCTGACCGCCCGCGGTGAGGAAGAGGACAAGGTCCGCGGCCTGGAGGCGGGTGCCGACGACTACATCACCAAGCCGTTCTCCCCCAAGGAGCTGACCGCCCGCCTGCATGCGGTGATGCGCCGTGTCTCCCCCACCTCGGTGGACGAGGTGATCGAGGTGCAAGGGCTCAAGCTGGATCCGGTGTCCCACCGGGTCAGCGCCGAGGAGAAGGCGCTGGACATGGGGCCGACCGAGTTCAAGCTGCTACATTTCTTCATGACTCACCCGGAGCGGGTCTACAGCCGTGAACAACTGCTCAACAACGTCTGGGGGACCAATGTGTACGTCGAGGACAGAACCGTGGACGTGCATATCCGCCGCCTGCGCAAGGCCATCGAGGAGACGGGGCACGACAGGCTGATCCAGACGGTGCGCGGGGCTGGTTACCGCTTCTCGACCCGCCTCTAGGGACCCCATGCCGGACGCGCCTGCTGGCGCAGCTCCCTGCTCTTTGCCGTCTCTAGGAGACCTGAATGTTGCAACCTTACGCCTGGCGGCGACAGTTGTGGCGAATGGCGTTCTTCTACGCCCCCTTCGTCTTGGTAGGTTGGTTAATCGATCATCTCGCGCTCTGCCTGCTGGTGGCGACCGTGCTCCATCTGGGCTGGCACTATCGCTTCCAGAAGCGGCTGTCGGACTGGCTGTGGCACGATCGCAGCCTGGTCCCCCCCCATGGCAGCGGTAGCTGGGAATACATCTTCAACGGCATCTACAAGTTGCAGCAGCGCCACCGGGCCCGTCGCCGGGAGCTGGCGGGTCTTATCCGCCGTTTCCGGGAGGGGGCAGAGGCGCTGCCCGACGCCGCCGTGGTGTTTCGCACCGACGGCAGCATCCTCTGGTGCAACCGGCTGGCGGAGCAACTGCTCGGCTTTCGCTGGCCGGAGGACGCCGGCCAGCACATCGGCAACCTCATCCGTCACCCGGCCTTTGCCGCCTACCTCGGCAAGGGGCAGTACGACGAACCGTTCGAGATGGCGTCCCCCATCAACGAGGAGAAATTCCTCGAGTTTCGCATCATGCCCTATGCCGAGGATCAGGCCATGCTGGTGGTGCGGGACGTGACCCGGCTGCGCAGCCTGGAGAAGACCCGCAAGCATTTTGTTTCCAACGTCTCCCACGAGCTGCGCACCCCCCTCACCGTGCTCAAGGGCTACCTGGAGATGACCGAGGAGCCGCCGCCGCCCGCCATGTGGGCCAAGGCGCACAGGGTGATGATGGAGCAGACCATCCGCATGGATAACCTGGTCAACCAGCTGCTTACCCTGTCACGCATCGAAGCCGCCCCCACGGTGGACCTCTCCCACCTGGTGGACATGCCCGCCATGCTGGGGCTGCTGGAGCAGGAGGCGCGCGCGCTCTCCGGCGAGCGGGGCCACGAGATCGTGTTCAACGTGCAGTCGAACCTGTTCGTGCGCGGGGATCAGGATCAGCTGCGCAGCGCCGTCTCCAACCTGGTCTACAACGCCATTCACTACACCCCGGCGGGACGCAAGATCACCGTGGAGTGGCGCAAGCAGGGGCAGATGGCGCTCTTCGTGGTGCAGGACGAAGGGGAGGGGATTGCCCCCGAGCACCTGTCGCGTCTCACCGAGCGCTTTTACCGGGTGGACAAGGCACGCTCGCGTCACACCGGGGGGTCCGGGCTCGGCCTTGCCATCGTCAAGCATGCCCTGAGCCATCACGATGCCCAGCTGGAGATAGAGAGCCGTGTCGGGGCGGGCAGCCGCTTCAGCTTCCTCATTCCCGCCCGCATGGTGGTGATTAAATAGCCTTTCACAGCAATGGGTTAGCAACGAAAGGAGGGCTGCGTTCGCAGCCCTCCTTGCATTTGTGCAAAACCTTGCTCATGTCATTAAAGTGTCACATTAAATCCATAAATTTGTCACTGCCAGGTCAGATACTGGCGCCGTTTCAAGAACGGACCTTCTGTAACTGTGGAGAGGGTGATCGGGTTTGAACCATGTATCGACGTCATACTGACGATTGCCTTCTGCAACCTTGGACTTGGAGAGATTGGATGAAACTCAACAAACTGGCTGGTGTCATCGGATTCACCGCTGCAACCCTGTTTTCTGTCAGCGCACTGGCCTACGGTGTCGACAAGGATCTGCCGGAATACGCACCGACCAGCGGCATCTCGGGCAACCTGTCCTCTGTCGGCTCGGACACCCTGGCCAACATGATGACCCTGTGGGCCGAAGAATTTAAGCGCATGTACCCCAACGTCAACGTGCAGATCCAGGCCGCCGGTTCCTCTACCGCGCCCACTGCCCTGACTGAAGGCGTCGCCCAGTTTGGCCCCATGAGCCGTGCCATGAAGGCCGGTGAAGAGGAAGCCTTCGAGAAGCGCTACGGCTACAAGCCGACCGCCATCCGCGTCGCGGTCGATGCCCTGGCGGTGTTCGTCAACAAGGACAACCCCATCAAGGGTCTGACCATGTCGCAAATCGACGCCATCTTCTCCAGCACCCTCAAGTGCGGCGAACCCAAGGCAGCCACCAAATGGTCCGATCTGGGTCTGGATGGCAGCTGGTCCGGCAAGGATCTGCAGCTGTTCGGTCGCAACTCCGTGTCCGGCACCTACGGTTACTTCAAGGAGCACGCCCTGTGCAACGGTGACTTCAAGAGCGGCGTGAACGAACAGCCGGGCTCTGCCTCCGTGGTGCAGTCCGTCTCCTCCTCCCTGAACGGCATCGGCTACTCCGGCATCGGTTACGTCACCTCCGGCGTGCGCGCCGTGCCGCTCTCCAAGGATGGCAAGACCTTCATCGAGGCGACCTCGGACAACGCCATCACCGGCAAGTACCCGCTCTCCCGCTTCCTGTACGTCTACGTGAACAAGCATCCGAACAAGCCGCTCTCCCCGATGGAGCAGGAATTCGTGAAGATGATGCTCTCCAAGGCGGGCCAGAGCATAGTGGCGAAGGATGGCTATGTGCCGGTACCGGCCAAGGTGGTGCAGGCCGACCTGAAGAAACTGGGCATCATGTAACCAGTCATGTCCCAGCAGCAAAAACGAGCCCCAAGCGGGCTCGTTTTTATTTTGGCGCCCTGGGATCTTTTTGGTCGCAGGGCGCTGTTGCTGGCTTGCACCGGGCGACGGCATTTCCGAAAATAGGGCAACTTCATGGTTAAGGACCTTTTCATGCGCGCCTCCTCCCTGTCCCTCTTCGCCCTGACAGCCCTGTGCAGCGCCCTGCTGGCCGGTTGTGCCCAGTCGCCGACCGGCCGCAGCCAGATGCTGCTCTTCTCCCCCCAGCAGATGAGCCAGCTGGGGGCCGACTCCTTCGAGCAGATGAAGCAGCAGGAGAAGGTGAGCAAGGATGCCAGGATGAATGCCTATGTCTCCTGCGTGGCCAGGGCGGTGACCGCCCAGGTGCCCGCCAGCTATGGCATCACCAGCTGGGAGGTGGTGGTGTTCGACTCCAAGGAGGTCAACGCCTTCGCCCTGCCCGGCGGCAAGATCGGTGTCTACAGCGGCCTGCTCAAGGTGGCCAGGAATCAGGACCAGCTCGCCACCGTCATCGGTCACGAGCTGACCCACGTGCTGGCCCAGCACTCCAACGAGCGTCTCTCCCGCGACCAGCTGACCGGCCTCGGGCTGGCGGTGGCCGATGCGGCCATCGGCAGCAGTAGCAGCCTCGGGGGGGCGGCCACCATGGCGGCCCTGGGTCTCGGGGTCCAGGTGGGGATCGCCCTGCCCTATGGCCGGACCCAGGAGAGCGAGGCGGACAGGCTCGGTCTCGAGCTGATGGCGCGCGCCGGTTTCAACCCGGCCGAGGCCATTCCCCTGTGGCAGAACATGAGCGCCGCCTCCGGGGGCAAGGCCCCGCCCCAGCTGCTCTCCACTCACCCCAGCGACCAGAGCCGGATCGCGGAGTTGCAGGCCCAGCAGGGCGAGGTGCTGCCCCTGTATCAGCAGGCGAGAGCCTCAGGGCTGGTACCCCAGTGCAAGGCATAACGCTGCGCCTGGCCCGGGCTGCCGACGCCGCCGCCATGACAGTGATGCAGCGGGCCAGCTGGCTGGCGGCCTATGGCGGTGTGCTCGGCAGCGACATGCTGGCCCAGCTCGCCGTCACCGATCATCTTCACATCTGGCGCCAGCGGCTCGCCGAGGCCGGCCCCATCCCCATGCTGATCTGCCGGGACGAGGTCGTCATCGGCCTGCTCTACTGGCAAACGTCCGAGGAAGAGGGTCTGATGACGGCGCGCATCCGGGCGCTCTACCTTCACCCCGACCACTGGCGTCAGGGCCATGGCAAGCGGTTGTGGCAGGCGGTGGCGGTGCAGATGCGCCGGGCCGGCTGCGAGTGCGTCAGGCTCTGGCTGCTCGACGGCAATCACATCGGCGAGGGATTCTACCTGCGCCGCGGCTTCGTGTTCGACGGTCAGGAGCGTACCCTGACCAGCCTTGGCCAACCTTGCCAGCAACGACAAATGTTCCGCTTGCTTTGATCTCTCTCCCGTTTTTCGCCCCAGGTCACTTTATTTTTTTTGCGAATTAATACAATGTGCCCCATCTGGACAGACTGGGGTGGACGGGTCCACCGGCAAGGGAGTGTGGCATGTATTACGGATTTGATATCGGTGGCACCAAGATCGCGTTCTCGGTGTACGACGGCGCCCTGGCTCTCTGCCATGAGGAGCGCATGAGTACGCCGGGCAACGACTATCAGGCGCTCCAACAGGCGATCCGTGAGCGAGTCGAGGCGGCCGACGTACGTTTTGGTGTGAAGGGGGCCGTGGGGATCGGGTTTCCCGGCATCCTCAATCGTCTCGACGGAAGCATAGTGGCGGCGAACCTGCCAGCCATTCACGGTCGTCACCTGGGGGCGGATCTGGCCGAGCTGCTGGGTCGACCGGTCAGGGTGGACAACGATGCCAACTGCTTCCTCTGGTCCGAAGTGCACCAGGGGGCGGTCGAGGGGGCCGACAGTGCGCTGGGCGTCACCATCGGCACCGGGATAGGCGGCGCCGTCTATCTGGCGGGGCGCCTCATCCAGGGGCGCAACTGGCTGGCCGGCGAGATTGGCCACTACCCGCTGCCGGCCACCATCCTGATGAAATACCCCGACCTGCCCCGTCCCCGTTGCGGCTGCGGCCGTCTGGTCTGTTTCGAAACCTACGCCTCGGGCACCGGCCTGGAGCGGCTCTATCACCACTTTCGCGGGGAGCGCGCCAGCGGTCACCAGATCGTCGAGCGTGCCGAGGCCCGGGAGCCTGCGGCGCTTTCGACCATCGACTGCTGGCTGGAGATCCTGGCAGCCGGCATCGCCACCACCATCTCGGTGATCGATCCGGACGTGGTGGTGCTGGGGGGGGGCCTTAGCGCCCTGCCGGCCCTGTATGAAGAGCTGCCCAAGCGCCTGCCCGGCCATCTGCTTCCCGGCGTCGCTCTGCCCGAGATCCGCGAGGCCCGCTTTGGCGGGGCCGGCGGTGTGCGTGGGGCAGCCCTGCTCAATCTGTGAGATCGGACTGCGGGTCTGATCTCCCCGAATCAAGGAGTCATCATGACCCGTCTTGAAATCTGTATCGACAACCTGGAGTCCCTGTTTACCGCCCAGGAGGCCGGCGCCGATCGCATCGAGCTCTGCTCTGCCCTGGGCCTCGGCGGCCTGACCCCCTCCTACGGCTTCATGCATCAGGTGGCACGCCATGCCACTGTGCCCGTCTACGCCATGATCCGTCCCCGTGCCGGGGATTTCTGCTTTGGCGACGACGAGTTCGAGATCATGCTGCAAGACATCGCTGCGGCGCGTAAGGCCGGTTTGCAGGGTGTGGTGGTCGGCCTGCTGGACGAAGAAGGGCGGGTGCCCGCCGCCAGGCTCCGCCAGCTGGTGGAGGCGGCAGGGCCGCTCGGGGTCACCTTCCACCGCGCCATCGATCTCTGCTCCGACTGGCGCGCCGATCTGGAGGTGATCGTGGCCGCGGGTTGCGAGCGGATCCTTAGCTCGGGCCATGCGCCGACCGCGCTGGCAGGGCTCGAGACCCTGCAGGCGATGCAGCAGGCGCTGGCGGGCCGCGCCAGCCTGATGCCGGGGGCCGGGGTCAATGCCGACAACGTGCGCACCATCATCGAGTTCACCGGGGTGAGCGAGGTACACATGTCCGGCATGGGCTGGCGTGGCGGCATGGTGTCGCATGGCGTCAACATGGGTACCTCGGACGACGGCCGCGTGAATATCACGGATGGTGCCAAGGTCGCGGCGGTGCGGGCCCTGTTGGATCGAGCCTGATAAGGTGTTGACGTGGCGGCGATATTCCGTCTCTCTCCCTTCTCCCCTTGGGGGAGAAGGGGCGGGGATGAGGGGGCCGATGTGAGGCGTCTCCCACCGGCGGGCAATTGAGGGGCGTCTTGGCAGCACGGTGCGAAAAAGTCTGTTATCATCCCGACTCTTTTACCATCAGGACCCGGAGCAATCTCTCAATGTCCCAATACGACTCTATCGAACAGAAGGCCAGCTACGGCATCGGCCGCAACATGGGTGATCAACTGGCGCAGCAAGCCTTCGCCGGTCTGGATATCCCGGCCCTGCAACAAGGTCTGGCAGACGCCCTGAACGGTCTGGAGTTCGCGGTCAGCCGTGACGATATCAACGATGCCTTCCAGGTCATCACCGCCCGCATGCAGGAAGAGCAGGAAGCTGCCGCCAAGGCCGCTGCCGCCGAAGGCGAAGCCTTCCTGGCCGACAACGCCAAGCGCGCCGAAGTGAAAGTGACCGACTCCGGTCTGCAGTACGAAGTCATGGTTGAAGGCAACGGCGCCGTGCCGGTGGCCGGTCAGTCCGTGCGCGTACACTACCACGGTACCTTCACCCACGGTGGCGTGTTCGACAGCTCCGTCGCCCGCGGCCAGCCGGCCGAGTTCCCGGTGACTGGCGTCATCGCCGGCTGGGTAGAAGCCCTGCAGCTGATGCCGGTTGGCTCCAAGTGGAAGCTCTACATCCCGCAGGATCTGGCATACGGTGCCCGTGGCGCCGGCTCCATCCCGCCGTACTCCGCTCTGGTGTTCGAAGTGGAACTGCTGGACATCCTGTGATCCGGCTGATGTGATGAAAACGGCGACCCCAGGGTCGCCGTTTGTTTTTGTGCGCTTCTCCGCCCTCTCCGCAATGGGCTTTGTGTCTGCGCGGGGGATTTGGATATAGTCAGAGCGTCGCCATCCGGCCGCGCGAGGAGAGACTCCATGGCAGCCATCATCGAGGTCGTCGATCTCGTCAAGCACTTCCCCGGCGTCAGGGCGGTGGACGGGCTCAGCTTCGCCATTCCGACCGGCTGCTGTTTCGGCCTGCTCGGTCCGAACGGGGCGGGCAAGACCACCTGCATAGAGTTGCTCGAGGGGATCCTCTCACCGGACAGCGGCGAGATCCTGTTTCACGGTGCGCCGCGGGGCCCCGATTACCGCTCTCGCATCGGCATCCAGTTCCAGCACACGGCGCTGCAGGACTTTCTGACGGTACGGGATACCCTGCGCCTGTTCGCCAGTCTCTACCCCAATCCTCTGCCGCGGGAACTGCTCATCGAGCTGTGCGCCCTGGGTGAGTTCATCGACAGGGACAGTCGCAAGCTCTCCGGTGGTCAGCGTCAGCGCCTGCTGCTGGCCCTGGCCCTGCTCGGCGACCCCGAACTGCTGTTTCTGGATGAACCCACGACGGGGCTGGATCCCCAGGCCCGCCACCATTTCTGGGAGCGTATCGAGGCGATCAAGGCCCAGGGCAAGACGGTGGTGCTCACCACCCACTACATGGATGAAGCGCAGCAGCTGTGCGATCAGATTGCCATCGTCGATCACGGCCACCTGCTGAGCCTGGATACCCCGGGGGCCCTGCTGGCCCACCACTTCGACGGCGTGCTGGTGCGCCTGGCGGATCACCCGGCCCTGGTCGGGCTTGGTTACCCCCTGCGCCCGGCGGGCGATCAGGTGGAGCTGAGCTGCCCCGACGTGGCGGCCTTGCTGCCGCGGCTGCTGAGCCTCGGCGTGCCGCTCACCGGCATGCAGGTGCGTTCCCCCAATCTGGAGGATCTCTTCCTGCACCTGACCGGCCATAGCCTGCGGAGCGGCGCATGAAGGGGCGCATTTGCTGTGAGGGAAGAGGTGTGTGCCAGGTGATTGCCCGACGGGTGCCAGGTGCGAGGAGCAGAAGATGACGGGAGCCATGAAGCGCATCGGCGCGCTCTTTTACGCCAGAACCCTCGAATTCGTGCGCGATCGGGCCGCCCTGGTGTGGAACCTGGTCTTCCCGCTCTTGCTGGTGATCGGCTTCTCCCTCATCTTCTCGGGTCCCCCCAAGCCCCTGGTGCAGATAGGGGTAGTGGGGGCTCTGCCCGCCACCTACGCTCCCCTGCACGATGTCCCGCTGCTCAGGATCATCCCCTATGACGAGGCGGAGAAGGGGCGGCTCAAGGTGCGCCACCATCAGCTGGACTTGCTGATTTCGCCGGGGGAGGGGCGCTACTGGATCAACCCGGATGCTCCCCAGGGGGCCATGGCGGAATACCTGCTGCGCCAGGCGGTGTCCCTGCCGCTGCACAGGGAGGCCCTGAGGGGCAGAGCCATCCGCTACGGCGACTGGTTGCTGCCCGGGGTCATCGGCATGAACCTGATGTTCTCCGGTCTGTTCGGCGTCGGCTTCGTCATCGTGCGCTATCGCAAGAACGGAGTGCTCAAACGGCTTGGCGCCACGCCGCTCTCGGCCGCCGAGTTTCTCTGCGCCCAGTTGCTGTCGCGAGTGATGATTACGCTGGTCGTGAGCCTGCTGGTCTTTCTGGTGGCCTATTGGCTGCTGGATGTGCCCCTGCTCGGGTCGGGCTGGTTGCTGCTGTTGATCGCCCTGGTCGGCGGGACGGCCATGGCCTCCCTCGGCCTGCTCATCGCCGCCCGGATCCAGAACGAGGAGCTGGCGAGCGGTTTGCTCAATCTCATCAGCTTGCCCATGATGTTCTTGTCCGGCGTCTGGTTCTCGCTGGAGGGCTCTCCCCCCTGGTTGCAGGCCCTGGGGGCCCGTCTTCCCCTGAGCCAGATCATCGAGGCGGCCCGCGCCGTGATGCTGGAAGGGGCGGGGTGGCAGGCGGTGGCGGGGAGCCTGGGTCAGGTCATGCTGTTTGCCCTGGCGTGTATCGCGCTGGGTTCGATCCTGTTCAAATGGAGTGCAAAATGAAACCGATTCTGTGGTTGCTGCTGGTGGCGGTCTTACCCGTGCATGCCGGCACCCTGCGCTGCAAGAGCGCCTTGCTGACCGAGGGTGACACCACGGCCGAGCTCTTGATCCGCTGTGGTCAGCCCCTGCTCAAGGAGGATCTCACCCGCTACGAGGAGAACGGCTTCGGCGCGCGGATGACGGTCAAGTATGCCGAACGCTGGACCTACAACTTCGGCAAGAGCGAGTTCATGCAATTCGTCACCGTCGAGAACGGCGTCATCACCGAGATCGAAGACGGCCCCCGCGGCGGTTGATCCCTCCCGACCCGGGGGCGCACGTCAAATGTGGCAATGTGGCTCCGGCCTCCTTCCCGGTTTGTTGCGCCCTCGTCCCCACGTTTTCATGTCCTCTCTCCAGGCTGCCCTATCTTGGTTCATCCCTCCCAATGGTGGGCCCTGTTGGCAAAATAATTCGCTTGATGAGTGTGTTGTCAGCGGAATTTCCCGCCCCATTCCGGTGCGTCCGATTTTTTTTCGAAAAATAATCCTCACACTCGAGGGGGCTTTTAACAGCAGGCCATTTTGCAAATAAGGGTCTATTTTTGATTCTAAGAGTGCATATCGACCCGCTTGCCTATTTTGTGCTGTTGCACCAGATTTGGGCCGGTTTGCACCGATTGACAGGTTTTTGAGTCGCTCGATAAGCTGCGAAAAAGCAGGTAAATGAAGGCATCTTGCCAGGTTTTGGTGCCTATTTGAATCAAACCACAGGGAAGAGTGAGATGAAGCAGATACACAAGGCAGGTATGGTAATGGTGCTGTCGCTGGTGGCAGCCAATGCGTGGGCCGACGGCACACTGGATGCGGTCAAGAAGAAGGGATTCGTGCAGTGCGGGGTGGGTGATGGCCTGCCTGGCTTCTCCAATCCGGATGCCAAGGGCACCTGGACCGGTCTGGACGTGGACGTGTGCCGGGCTGTGGCTGCGGCCGTGCTGGGGGATGCCGGCAAGGTCAAGTATGTCTCCCTCACCGCCAAGGAGCGGTTCACCGCCCTGCAGTCCGGTGAGGTGGATCTGCTCTCGCGCAACACCACCTGGACCCTGACCCGGGACGGGTCGCTGGGTCTGACCTTTGCCGGGGTGAACTACTACGATGGCCAGGGCTTCCTGGTCAAGCAGTCCCTCGGGGTCAAGAGTGCCAAGGAGCTTGACGGCGCCGCCGTCTGTATCCAGTCCGGTACCACCACAGAGCTCAACCTGGCGGACTATTTCCGTGCCAATGGCGGCATGAAATATACCCCTGTGGTGTTCGATACCTCGGATCAGACCGTCAAGGGGTTCGAGGCGGGGCGCTGCGACGTGCTGACCTCGGATCAGTCCCAGCTCTATGCCCTCAAGATCAAGCTCACCAAGCCGGCGGAGGCCATGGTGCTGCCTGAGGTTATCTCCAAGGAGCCACTGGGGCCTGCCGTGCGCCAGGGGGACGATCAGTGGTTCAAGGTGGTGCGCTGGAGTCTGAACGCCATGCTCAACGCCGAGGAAGCCGGGGTCACCAGTGCCAACGTGGATGAGATGCTCAAGTCTACCAACCCGGATATCCGCCGTCTGCTGGGGCTGGAAGAGCCCAAGGGATCGGTGCTCGGTCTGGATGACAAGTGGGCCTACAACATCGTCAAACAGGTCGGCAACTACGGTGAGTCCTTCGATCGCAACGTCGGCGCCGGCTCCCCCCTCAAGATCGATCGCGGTATCAACGCGCTCTGGAACAAGGGTGGCCTGATGTACGCGCCGCCCATCCGCTGAGTCGACAACAATCGGGGGCAAGGCCCCCCATTTCCCCTGGCTTTGTCGGAGTCATCCTCATGGCGTTACACGCATCAAACCATAGGAAAGAACAGGGCCGCTGGTGGTATGACGCCAAGGTGCGGGCATTGATCTTCCAGTGCCTGGCCATCGCGGTCGTTGTCGGGTTCCTGTTCTACATCGTCAACAATGCCCTGACCAATCTGGCCACCCGTGGCATCACCACCGGCTTCGATTTCTTGGGCAACACGGCGGGCTTCGGCATTCTGCAGAGCCTGATCCCCTATGACGAAACCTATACCTTCGGCCGTACCTTTGTGGTGGGGCTGCTCAACACCCTGCTGGTTTCCGTGCTCGGCATCCTGTTTGCCACCCTGCTCGGTTTCATGCTCGGGGTGGCGCGTCTGTCGCGCAACTGGCTGGTGGCGCGGATTGCGGCTGTCTACATAGAGACGTTTCGCAACATCCCGCTGCTGCTGCAGATTTTCTTCTGGTACTTCTCGGTGCTGCGTACCCTGCCATCACCGCGCCAGAGCGTGGATCTGGGGGGGCTCGCCTTCCTCAACGTGCGGGGCTTCTATCTACCCAAGCCGGTGTTCGAAGAGGGATTCGGTTACGTGCTCTGGGCCCTGCTGATCGCCGTGGTGCTGAGCTGGGGACTGAGTCGCTGGGCACGGCGCCGTCAGGCCCTGACCGGCAGGATTTTCCCGTTCTGGCGCTGTGCGGCCGGGTTGGTCATTCTGCTCCCGGCCGTCACCTTCCTGCTGGCGGGCAGTCCGCTCAGCTGGAGCGTGCCAGCGTTGCAGGGATTCAACTTCCGGGGAGGGATGACGGTTCTGCCCGAGCTTGCGGCTCTGCTGCTGGCGCTGACCATCTACACGGCGGCCTTCATCGCGGAGATAGTGCGCTCCGGCATCCTGGCCATCAGCAAGGGCCAGACGGAGGCCGCTTCCGCACTCGGGCTCTCTCCCGCCAAGACGTTGCGGCTGGTGATCATTCCCCAGGCGATGCGGGTCATCATCCCTCCCTTGACCAGCCAGTATCTGAACCTTACCAAGAACTCCTCGCTGGCCACGGCCATCGGCTATCCGGATCTGGTGTCTGTCTTCATGGGCACCACCCTCAACCAGACCGGGCAGGCCATCGAAGTCATCGCCATGACCATGGGGGTCTATCTCATCATCAGTATCACCACCTCGGTGCTGATGAACATCTACAACCGCAGGATGACGCTGGTTGAGCGCTAGGGAGCTGTCATGTTCGTGAACGAATTGCAGGAGGCCCTGCCGCCTCCCAGCCATCGCCGGGGCCTGGTCGCCTGGCTCAGGCAGAATCTGTTTCCCAACTGGTGGAACGGCCTGTTGACCCTGGCGCTGGCCTATCTGCTGCTGCCACTGATCTGGTCCGCCCTGGACTGGGCGCTGTTCTCGGCCACCTGGCAGGGGAACAGCCGTGAAGCCTGCGCCGAGGGAGGGGCGTGCTGGATCTTCATCGAGAGCCGGCTGGGGCAGTATCTCTATGGCTTCTACCCGGCCGATCAATACTGGCGCATCAACCTGACCTTCGCCGGCCTGGCGGTGCTGCTGGCCCTGCTCATCTGGCCCAAGACCCCGCGCAAGGGGTGGCTGGCGCTGTTTACCCTGCTGGTGTTCCCTGTCATCGCCTTCCTCCTCATTCATGGGGGAGCGGGGCTGGAGGTGGTGGAAACGAACCGCTGGGGGGGGCTGATGCTGACCCTGGTGTTGGCGGTGGTGGGCATAGTGGTCGCCCTGCCGTTCGGCATCCTGCTGGCGCTGGGGCGTCGCTCCCACATGCCGGTCATCTCCAGTCTCTCCACCGTCTACATCGAGTTCTGGCGGGCGGTGCCGCTCATCACAGTGCTCTTCATGGCGTCCGTCATGCTGCCGTTGTTCATGAGTACCGAGGTGGAGCTCGACAAGCTGCTGAGGGCCCTCATCGGCATCATCCTGTTCCAGGCGGCCTATGTGGCCGAGGTGGTGAGAGGGGGGTTACAGGCAATACCCAAGGGGCAGTACGAGGCGGGGGATGCCCTGGGGCTCTCCTACTGGAAGGTGATGGGGCTCATCATCATGCCCCAAGCCCTCAAGATCACCATCCCCTCGTTGGTGAACACCTTTATCTCCCTGTTCAAGGACACCAGCCTGGTGCTCATCATCGGGCTGTTCGATCTGCTGGCCATCTCCAAGGTGGCGCTGGCGGATCCGGCCTGGCTGGGGTATTCCACCGAGGCGTATGTCTTTATCGCCATGATTTTCTGGATGTTCTGTTTTGGCATGTCCCGCTACTCCATCTATCTGGAGCGCAAACTCAACACGGGCCACAAGCATTAGGAGTAGTTTCGAGATGAAAACGGACGCTGTCGTCGAACTGAAAGCAGTCAACAAGTGGTACGGTGAATTTCATGTGCTGCGCAACATCAACCTGCAGGTGGGCAGAGGAGAGAAGATCGTCATCTGCGGCCCATCTGGCTCAGGCAAGTCCACCATGATCCGCTGCATCAACCGGCTGGAGGAGCATCAGAGCGGACACATCCTGGTCAAGGGCACGGCCCTGACCTCGGATCTCAAGAACATCGAGGCGGTGCGCCGGGAGGTGGGGATGGTGTTCCAGCACTTCAACCTCTTCCCCCATCTGACCGTGCTGGAGAATTGCTGCCTTGCCCCCATCTGGGTCAAGCAGTTGCCGCGCAAGGAGGCCGAGGAGATCGCCATGAACTTCCTGCGTCGGGTCCGGATCCCGGAGCAGGCGCTGAAGTACCCGGGCCAGCTCTCCGGCGGCCAGCAGCAACGGGTCGCCATCGCCCGCAGTCTCTGCATGAACCCCCAGGTCATGCTGTTTGACGAGCCGACCTCGGCGTTGGATCCCGAGATGGTGCGCGAGGTGCTGGACGTCATGGTGGAGCTGGCTCACGAGGGGATGACCATGCTCTGCGTCACCCACGAGATGGGGTTTGCCAAGCAGGTGGCTGACCGGGTGATCTTCATGGACAGAGGGCAGATCATCGAGGAGAACGTGCCGGATCAGTTCTTCGACAATCCCCAGTCGGATCGGACCAAGCTCTTCCTCTCCCAGATCCTGCAGCATTGAGCACCCATCGGGTGCGATGTGCGCCATAAAAAGGCTATGTGCCGATGACGTGTTGTATGGGGCGCCCTGGCGCCTCATACGAGCACAGCCTGATGTTCACCTCCCTTCCGTACCGATCCAGCATCCTGCGCCAACCCAGATAATTTTTCAGGTAAGACGTCGCAACTCTGTGGAATCGCTCCATCCACTCCTTCAACCGCTGGTGATATCCGTTCACATGCTGGATGTGGTATGCCCATGCTTGGCTGCAACTGGCATACCCCCAGTGCCATCACTGCAGAGCACTGCATCGGGCGCGATGAGTGGTTGCAACATCGTGTTCATCGCTTGCGCATCCAGCTTTTCCAGCTGAAAGTCAGCTTGGTGGTCCGCCCGGTCTCGTACCACGATTGCGTCAGAGTCACTCGGTCCCGTTTTTATGAGGCGTCCTTTGCCACCCTGCTGCTTGGCGGGACGTGACCAGACAGGTTGGCCTCTCTGGCGGTGAGACCTTTGATTAGGGGGTTGGCATAGGTTTGCCAGCATTGGAGTTTTCTAATGCACCCCAATAGAGTCCTTGTTAAGACGGAGCGGGTTCGTAAGCATTGTTTACAGTGATAGCGCCTTAACCCCTGCTCCAGTCCCAAGGGGCGATCGGGCCTAGTTGGGCATGACAAGAGACGAGCAGAGCAATCCAGTAGTAGGGTATTCATTGGGGGAACTGGGTTGCTGTAACTCACGCTGGGCGATATGCCGTTGTCGCACAGAGCGTTGTGGGAACACCCTAAGGAGATACTGGAAGGCTTGGTATCCATAAGGGAGCTCCCAAGGTGATGTTCTGCGCCAAGGCTAGCCTACCAAGATGCTATTAGGACTGAGCCTTATGCAAGTGGGGGTGGGCCGTGCAGGAATCCGGGCGTCCATTGTCTGCTGCCGGCTTGATTGAGTGCAAAGTTCACGTAATAAATGACCGTATACTCGAGAGAGTATTCTTCTCAATTCAGTGCAAGGAGTGCCCATGTTATCGAGTCTGCACAAGGACCATATCAACATCACCCGGTTGCTGACGCTGCTCAGGCAGAAGCTGGTCGCCATTCGCAACGAGCAACCGGTGAGCTATTTCCTGCTCAGGGATGTGGTGGACTATCTCAGGGAGGTATCCGACAAGTACCACCACCCGAAAGAGGACATGATTTACGACTACTACCTGAAGTACAGGGTCGTGGAGGGGGAGGTGGCGAACCGCCTGCATGAGGAGCACGCCCGCCTGCTGGATGCGGGCACCGAGCTCAAGGAGATGGTGGAGATGATCCTGATGGATGCGGTCATCCCGCTGGATCAGTTCACCGACAGGCTGGAGCAGTTCATCGCGCAGCAGGAGGCGCACATGAACTATGAGGAAGGGGTGATCTTCCCCCATCTGCGCGACTCCCTGACAGAAGATGACTGGCGCCACCTCGAACAGCTCTGGCAAAACCGGGCCATCAATGATCCCCTGTTCGGGGCCGAGGTGAGCCAACACTTCCAGGCGCTGGCCAAACAGCTCTCGCTGCCTGCCTCCTGAGTTCCCAACACCTGAAAACAACGCCCCGGCCAAGCCGGGGCGTTGTTTTCAGGTGTCCGCTCATCCGAGCATGACAGGGGGCGAGCTTGCTGCGATCAGAGTTCCAGTTCGTCCGACCCCTCGTAGGCGATGTCGATGGCCTGCAGCTCCTTTTGCAGGCGGTGCTTGTCTTTAAGCGCCTCAATCTCACGCCATTTGCGTTTTTTTCCCGTTGTCCCGCGGCTACGTGAACCCAGCTCAACGACCTCGTCAAAATCGAAGTTGAACATGTCCATGGCTCCCTCCTTGGTTTTATGGTTTTCACCATCCGTATAACACGACGCCTTTGAAAATAAAACGTTTTTATGACGGAGTTGTGACAAGCGGGAACGGGGATAAAAAAACCGGGCTGCCCTTGCGGGAGCCCGGTTGTTATCGACCCGACAGCGGTGGCTGATGACGGATCAGATGGCCGCTATGGCGTCTGTCAGAGACGGCTGGCCAGCATGGTTTCCAGCTTGCCCTGGTCGACGGCGAACATGCGGATGCCTTCGGCCAGTTTCTCGACGGCCATGGCGTCCTGGTTCAGCTCCCAGCGGAATTCGGCTTCGGTCATCGGGGTCGGTTTGGCCTGACGCTCGCCGGTGTAGTCCAGCTTGCGCACCACGGCGCCTTCAGCCTTGCTCAGCTCTTCCAGCAGGGCAGGGCCAATGGTCAGGCGGTCGCAGCCGGCCAGTTCCAGGATCTCGCCGGTGTTGCGGAAGCTCGCACCCATGACCACGGTCGGGTAGTCATGCTGCTTGTAGTAGTTGTAGATGGCGGTGACGGAGACCACGCCCGGATCTTCGCTCGCGGTGTAGTCACGGTTGTGCTTGGCCTTGTACCAGTCGAGGATGCGGCCCACGAACGGGGAGATCAGGAAGGCACCGGCTTCGGCACAGGCGCGGGCCTGGGCGAAGGAGAACAGCAGGGTCAGGTTGCACTGGATGCCCTCTTTCTCCAGCACCTCGGCGGCGCGGATCCCTTCCCAGGTGGAGGCCAGCTTGATCAGGATGCGATCGTTGCTGATACCTGCTTCGTTGTAGAGGCGGATCAATTTGCGAGCCTTGGCGATGCTGGCGTCGGTGTCGAAGGAGAGACGGGCGTCTACTTCGGTGGAGATGCGGCCCGGGACGATTTTCAGCACTTCCAGACCGATGTTGACCGCCAGCTTGTCGCCCGCGTCGATGACTTGCTGTGCCTTGTCCTGGCTCTGGGATTTGGCCCAGTTGATGGAGTCTTCGATCAGGGGGGCATACTCGGGGATCTCGGATGCCTTCAACACCAGGGAGGGGTTGGTGGTGGCATCGATGGGCTGGTAACGCTTGATGGCTTCGATATCACCGGTATCGGCAACTACCGTGGTCAGGGCTTTCAGCTGGGTCAATTTATCGGCCATAGCAAATATCATCTCTTTATGAGGGAGCAATCCCAGGGGTTGCGGGCATGAGACGACAGTTCTGAAATAAAATTACAAAATCCCGGCGGCTCAGGCTCAGAAAGGCACGATGGGGGCGACCCATCGTCATTGCCTGCCTAATTAATACGGATGTGGCGCTTCCTGCAATAGGGGCGCTTGTATGGGAATCATCCAGGTGTGGGAAAGGGAGGGGAGGCTAAGATAAAAGTATTTGATAAAAAAGACTTTTATTGATTTTTCTGGGAATGGATGGCGGCTTGGGCAAACACAGTTTTTTTCATGGACTGTCAGTTTTGTGCGATACGTCACACAAATATTATTGTCAGCTACTTGAAATTTAATTACGTGTAAAACGTTTTGCGTTTTCAGCCCCGAAAAGTACGCACCGAAAGGCAAACGCTTGTCTTCTTGCCGACCCCCGGGTCTGCCCGTTTGGCCACCCCGGGGCGCGTGCACACATGGTTCTCTATTGACCCCCACTTGGGGTCGCCCCCATGCTGAATCAATTTTTGTTGATTTTTTGCGTGCTTAATGAAGCTTTTTTGCGTCAAATCGCTCGTTTTTTGCCTCCATAGTGAGCTGCATCACTATTCTGAATTCCCTCGCTATGCTAGATTCCGCCCCTTCGGCGCAATGCTAATTCGGAAATTGACAGAGAGCGGTCAGCGCAGACTGACCATGGATGTGATAACAACGAGAGATTTATGGACACCTTGATTGCAATGATTAACGACCTGATGTGGGGAGCCGTGCTCATTTACCTGCTCATCGGGGTCGGACTCTTCTTTACCTTCCGCCTGGGTTTTATCCAGGTCCGCCACTTCGGCCACATGTTCTCGGTTCTGCGCAATAGCCGCAAATCCGACAGCGCCGGCATCTCCTCCTTCCAGGCCCTGTGTACCAGCCTGGCCGCCCGCGTCGGCACGGGCAACCTGGCCGGTGTGGCCGTCGCCATCTATCTGGGTGGTCCTGGTGCCGTGTTCTGGATGTGGCTGATCGCCTTCATCGGTATGGCCACCGCCTTCGTCGAAAGCACCCTGGCCCAGCTCTACAAGGTCAAGGATGAGGACGGCAACTACCGTGGTGGCCCCGCCTATTACATGGAGAAGGGGCTTGGCATGCGCTGGATGGGGGTGGTCTTCTCCCTCTGCCTGCTGCTGGCCTTCGGCCTGGTGTTCAACGCGGTGCAGGCTAACTCCATCAGCCTGGCCATGAACGTCGCCTTCGGCATCCCCGACTGGGTGAGTGGTCTGGCCCTGGTGGTGCTCTCCGGCCTCATCATCTTCGGGGGCATCCGCGGCATCGCCCGTTTCGCCGAGCTGGTGGTGCCCTTCATGGCGCTGGCTTACATCCTGATGGCGCTGTTCGTGGTGATCATGAACATCGGTGAGCTGCCCGGGGTTCTGGCTCTCATCGTCAAGTCTGCCTTCGGTATCGAGCAGGCGGGTTCCGGTGCCATGGGCTATGCCATCTCCCAGGCGATGATCAACGGCATCAAGCGCGGTCTCTTCTCCAACGAGGCGGGCATGGGCTCTGCCCCCAACGCCGCCGCGACCGCCACCCCCTATCCGCCGCACCCGGCTTCCCAGGGCTATGTGCAGATGCTGGGTGTCTTCCTCGACACCATCGTCATCTGTACCTGTACTGCGGCCATCATCCTGATGTCCGGTCAGTTCGAGCCGGGCTCCGGCGTGACCGGGGTCGAGCTGACCCAGCGTGCGCTCTCCTCCCAGGTTGGTGGCGGTGGCAACATCTTCATCGCGGCGGCCATCTTCTTCTTCGCCTTCACCTCCATCGTGGCGAACTACTCCTACGCCGAGACCAACCTGGTGTTCCTCGAGCACAACCACAAGGGCGGCCTGATGCTGTTCCGGATGTTCGTGCTGGGCATGGTGATGTTCGGTTCCGTGGGCGAGCTGCCGACCGTGTGGGCCCTGGCGGATGTCTCCATGGGGCTGATGGCCATCGTCAACCTGATCGCCATCCTGCTGCTCTCGGGCGTCGCCATCAAGCTGGCCAAGGATTACAACGACCAGCTCAAGGTGGGTCGTGTGCCCACCTTCGATGCCAACAAGTACCCCGAGCTGCGCAGCCAGCTGGAAGAAGGGATCTGGGACAACCCGCCCAAAAAATAAGAACGAGTGAGTCAGACCGACAAGGGGAGCCAGTGGCTCCCCTTTTTTATCGCTCCGGGCGGTCCCAGTGGCGGCAGACCTGTGCCAGCCGCCGCTGCAACTGGCGCCAGCAGCGCCGTTGTTGACGCCGGTCTAGCGGGGCATGACGCCATCTGCGATAGAGCCAGGCACTCCGCCTGAGGGGATGGGCCAGCTCGGGGCGCTGCTGTGCCAGCCGTTCGCACCAGGCGGCCATGGCCTCCCCCGGGGCGGGGACGCAGCCGATGCGCTGGCCTCGCTTCAGCAGGGGCGACCAGATCCGCCGCTGCGGTGGCTGGCGGCCGGGCCAGAGCAGGGGCAGACTCACCAGCAGGGTGACCAGCATCAGGCTGGCGAGGATGAGCCAGGGTGTCTGGCCGGTCAGCACGGGCCAGCGTTGGCCGAGCCGTTGCCATAACTGGCTGGCATCGTGACCCAGCACCCAGCGGCTCCATTGATAGTCGATGTTGCTGCCCCACCAGCGCAGCTGGTTGAGCAGGGCCCAGTCGCGATAGCGCTGCAGGGAGAGCGGATCGGCGGCGGTAAACTCCGCGTTCAACGCCTCGGGGATGCCTTCCTCGATGCGATCTGGCGCGACCACCGCCGTGGGGTCGATACGCCGCCAGTGTCCGCGCGCATCGAGGTACTCCACCCAGGCGTGGGCATCAAACTGGTGGACGGCGAGATAGTTGCCGCTGGGATTCCACTCGCCGCCAAGATAGCCGGTCACCAGCCGGGCCGGCACTCCGGCCGCGCGCAGCACGAAGGCGGTGGCCATGGCGTAGTGGCCGCAAAAGCCGCGCCGGGTATCGAACAGAAACTCATCCACCCCATGGTCTGCGAGCGGCGGGGGGGTCAGGGTGTAGGCGTAGGGCCCGTGGCGAAAGGTCGCCAGCAAGGCGGCCACCATGGCATCCCGCTCGGGGTATCGCTCGCGCAAGTCAAGGGCGAAGGCGCGCGCCCTGGGGTTGCCCGTTGCGGGCAGTTGCAGGTTGCGCTGGCGCGATGACGGGGCGACATCTTGATCCGCCTGAAGGCCGCTTACCCGATAACGGATGGTGGTCTCGCCGCGCCCCTGGCGATAGAGGGTGGCAAGGGGGGTCAGCTGCACCGGGCCCTCCAGCACCCCGGGGGCGGTCAGGGCAAAGGCCCAGCGATGGCGCTGGGGCTCGGCGATCACCTCGTAGGTGCCAACCGGCAGGGGCGTGCCGAAGAGGGGGGACGATGGGGTCTCCCTGGGGGGCACCCTGCCCTGCCAGGCCTTGACCTCGGCGCTCAGCTGCCAGCGGCGGCCGTCGAAATACTCCTGGCGCATCACCGGAAAGTAGCGCTCCCTCGCGGGGGGCGGGTCGCCTGCGAAGGTGACGCGAAAGGCGAGCTCGGACGAGTTTGCCAGCTCGCTGATGTCTCCTGGCGACACCGTCTCCGAGAGTCCCGACAGGGCGCGACTGGTGGAGGGCATCTGCCAGAGCGGCGGCAGCCTCGGCAGCAGCAAGAAGAGGCTCACGAGCAGGGGCAGGGCCAGCAGCAGCGCAAAACCCGCCTGGCGCCAGGGCTGTTGCCGGGTCGGTGCCACCGCAGTCACCAGGGCGGTGACCGACAGCCAGAGGGCCAGCACCATCGCCATTGCCCAGCCGATGCTCTGGCGATGTACCAGCGCCAGCGCGATGAGGAAGAAGGCAAGCAGCAGCACCTGCTCTATGTCCCGCTCTCGCCGTACCTCGATTACCTTCAGGCCGTAGCCAAGCCAGAGCAGGTTGATGAGGGCGGGCAAGGTGCCGAGCGCCCGCCATTGCCACACCAGGATCAGAATGCCGATGATGGCCAGAACAGCCAGTTGTCGGGCCGGGGGCGGGCGCCAGCCCCGCCACAGCATCATGGCGCGGGCACTCAGGGTGAGCGCACCCACTGCCAGCACCCAGAGCTGCAACTGGGGCCAGAGCGCCGTGGCCAGCAGCAGCTGCTGCAAGGCGACAAGGGGCAGCAGGCGACGGTTATCGAGCAGCATCAGTCCCCCTCTCTGCCGTCGTCTCCCCCCTGTCGCCAAGGCGTGCCAGCGCCAGTCGGCAACGCTGGAGGAAGGCCGGTCCGCTCTCGGGGCCGAGCGTCTGGCCCGTCAGGGTCAGGGTGAAGGGAAGGCCCCGCCTCGCATAGTCGGCGCACCACCAGGCCAGCACCGCCAGCCGAGCTTCGAGATCCTGACCGCCGACCCGGGAGAGGGAGAGGTGGGAATCATCCAGCAGGGGCTCTTCGAACTGCTTGATCAGGAGGCCGCGTCCCTGGGCGAGCTGTTTCCAGGCGATCCGGCTGGGCGGTTCTCCCGGGCGATGGGGCCGCAGGGCGTCAAAGTCTCCCAGGGGGGCCGGCATGGCCTGTCCCCGGCCCTCTCGTTCCCCCTGCGACGAGCCCGCGATCAGGTTCCCATGAAGGGGGGCGGGCGCGAGCCAGGCCTCCAGTTGCAGATCCAGCAGCGACCAGCAGCGAAACAGCCCCAGGGGATAGCGGCTCTCCACCCGCAGCCGGCTCAGGGCCACCCGGCCGCGCCTGCCTCCCTTGATCGCCAGCAGCAAACTGGCAGGGGCCGAGTCGGCCTGGGCCAGCCAGAGGGTTCCCTCGTTCAGGGTCAGCAGCAGTGCCCGGGCCGGGCGGTGTGCGTGCACCGTCACCCGGATGGGCAGGGACTGGCCCGCCTCGCCGAGGGCCATGGGGCCGCCGAACAGGGAGAGCCCAAGCAGGTTGCGATGGGTGAGCCACATGGCGACCATGAACAGGCTGGCGAGGCAGTAGGCAACCAGCATCACCAGGTTGTTCTGGTAGTTGGTGCCGAGCAGGTAGATGGCGCTCATCACCAGCAGGTAGCCAAGTCCCAGGCGGGTGGGCAGGATGAACAGGCTGCGCGGCCCCAGGGTGATGTGGCGGGCGGGGGGAATGCGGCGGGTCAGCCAGCGCCGCTGCCACAACGCCCTGCGTTGCCGCCAGCCCATCAGGGGCGATCCGGATCGACCCGGGCCAGCAGGCGCTGGCTCAGGGGGCAGGCCTCGCCGCGCTGCACGCCGAAGCTCCCCCGGAGCCTGTGCTCGGCCACGTAGGGGAAGACGGCCTGCACATCCTCTGCCGTCACGAAGCGACGCCCCGCCACCAGAGCCCAGGCGCGGCTGACCGCCAGCAGGGTGCGGGCGGCCCGTGGGGAGAGGGGCTGGGGCAACGCCTCATCGATGCGGCTCTGGTGGACCAGCGCCAGCAGGTAGTCGAGAGTGGCCTCGGAGAGGTGGATTTCCTCCGCTTCGGCCTGCAGGGTGGCCAGGGCGGCGGTGTCCAGCTGGCGGCTCAGGGTGAGGGGCTGGCTGGCGCCGCGCAGCAGCTGGCGTTCGGCCTCCGGCGAGGGAAAGCCCAGCGACAGGCGCACGGCGAAGCGGTCGAGCTGGGACTCCGGCAGGGGGTAGGTGCCCGCCTGATCCGCCGGG